>Ga0209208_10001732_pt1 | contig 31090 bp, 31 predicted proteins | sample S1TSphfallax_3_FD_187694 | JGI IMG/M metagenome (GOLD analysis project Ga0209208, IMG submission 187694) | Host-associated microbial communities from peat moss isolated from Minnesota, USA - S1T2_Fd - Sphagnum fallax MG (SPAdes) (version 2) | ecosystem: Host-associated > Plants > Peat moss >...
ATTTAGAATAAATTTTAATTAAGATCAATCACAAAGGTGACTTATAGAATATAAAGTTGTCATACCTTAATAATTTCAATGATTTGGGATTAAAATTAAGATATTGTTGTTTGCTCTTATGTTGTCATCACATGTACAAAATGTAACATGAAAATATATTAATCAATGCACTATGTCAAAATTGTCCCCTTATTTGTGGTTAAAGTCTCTTTAAGCCAAATAACAATGTTGAACTATTTAATCGAAATCCACCATCATGGATGCACATTTTGGTTTTAAAGTGAAAAGATCAATAGGTTGAGTGCAAATATGAATCTCATTGTTAATCACTTAGTTGCAATCTTTCAAATTTTCAACCAAATGTCAATCATCATGAAAAAAACCATGAGGTTGGTTTAACTATCCAACTTTAGGAAACTAAGTTTATTTGGTGCATTAAGGGCAAAATTATTTGTGAATTGACACTTCCTCCAAAAGTGGTTTAAGACATCCCATATGCCAACCTCGGGAAGACTAATCACACATCAACATAGTGATGGTTCTTGAATATTGCCCACACAACATACATTATAGGTCAACAAAAATCATTATTAATGATGGGTCAATTGGGCCAGCCATGTGTGGAAAATGACATGTACAATTACCTACATGGTCCTTCCATGTTTGACCATCTCGACCTTCCAACAATAACATTCTAAAAGGTAAAACTTTTTGCACACAAAAAAAACATGTCATATAATCATCCAAAATAGTCAACATTATTTGTTGTAAATATACATAATCCCTTAGCTTGAATTTATGAATCTGAAGCCAATAACCACCTCCACAAATAGTGGCACAATGCAATGTATTCCGATGTTGGGCAATTGTTAGATTTTCCATAACCATGGGCATAACCCATTACAATAACACAACTTACAACTCACATGCTTGAATTCACACATTAAGATCATCCAAGTTGATTACCAACATGACATTTCATGAATTAAGATTCATAGCTTGAACTCAAGGCCAAACAATAAAAAATATGGTGAAAAAAATGAAAAAAAGGCATGTCGACTCAATCTATAGCCCATAGTTAACCATGGTCATTGCAATCCTAATCTTTTGTATGGCATTTTTGGAATCCATGTTTTTGCAAACTTCGTTTTACTACATGCATCATTTGATCAATCAACCCATTTGCCTCAAAATAGTTTCATGAAGTAATGCAATGATTAATCAATGCATTTTAACAATTGTTGGAAATCCCCACAAATTCGTACCTTGGTTAGTGAATATTTCGGCTAGAGCCCCAAATCTATTAATCACCTTATTTTAAAATGCATGTGCAACAATTTGTGAAAAACCTTGTGAAAGACTATGTCATGGTCTTTCACAAGTTGGCACATGTCAAGGACTTGCAAACCTTAGATTATAACTTTTTGGGAATTGATTTGTGTGTTGTAGCATTTGCAAACCACATAGATGTGACAGTGTGCATACATGTTAAAAAATGTTCCGCCATTGGGAGATTTTCGACCAATTTTTTTGACCAAATGGCATTAAATCAAGGCTTAGATTAGCAAATTAGTGCAAATGGATGGTATAACAACTAGTTCACAAACACATCAATTTCATTGGTTGTGAATTAACCTTGCACAACCAAAAGTGATTTACCAAACATATCAACCCATCCTTAAGTCACCCGCATGTTTAATGGATGACATATTTGATTTAGGATATCAATCATGCAATGTTCATCATGATAATCAACCACCTTTGGCAATGGTCAATAAGGTTGGCCTTCCATGAATAACCCTACCGACATTCCTGCGTTTTTCATATTCTCATCCATTTAGGGATGTAGGACCTAAGAGTTGGACATGGTATACCATTCACAATATTTTCATGTTATGTTTTGTATGTGTGGTGACAAACCTCGGAAAAGAACTTGTTTTAAAAGTTGAAAAATCCCCCCCCACCAAGATGACGATGAAAGTAGTGTGAATGGTTTAAACTACACCCCGTGCCTAGTAAAACCTTTAGTGATAGTAACCTCATTCCTTGTACCTTTTTTTTAATGAACCTTAACTTTAATTTGAACGTCCAACCTAGACATTCAAATTAAAGTTAGGGTTCATAGAACTTTCAATAATTATGGTTTGTTGAATCTATAATAGATTACATTAAACTTAAAGGGATGTTGAACTTATTGACTTACCCTTTAAATTGAAATTCCTATAACATAAGCCCAAAGATGCTACACCTATATAATAAAACACCTACATTCATAAAAACATTTCACAAAACCAATAATACTTGGGCACATTATGAACATGAGAAAAATGGTTTACCAATCATCAACCCAATCTTAGCACAACACCAAATAATGAGACATCTTGGAAATCAAATGCAAATATATCCATAATTATGCATTTCAATGCAACTTAACCTTGGTTAAAAACCTAATCAATATGTTTGGGCAAATAAGGTTTTAAACTAAACCTATTTAGTGATCAAGATTAGGTGATAGCCTTGTCCCATGTGTAGCCATTAACCATACTAATCATAGTTCCCAAGTTTATTGTAGCTATAAAGACACACCACACATGTGGGAAGGCACATGGCCTTTCACCTAGGGTTTCACATCAAATAATAAACACAAATCACTAAGAGATTAACTAGGGGGTGAATGCTCACCCCTAAATCATAGTCGAATGACACACAATTACATTCACAAAATAAGGAACCAGGGGTATACCTTTAGTAAAAACTTCAGTGACTACTTATTTTGAAATTTTTTGAATATATATTATGAATATTTGATTTGTAATTTACAAAAAGTCATAAGAAAGTCATTTAAACTCAAAAATATGTTACATTATACTATTATGTGAATATGTGTTTTAAGAATCTCTCCAAAATCATGTCATTTTCAAGTATTTTAAGAATCATTTATGAGTTTTTTCAAGTAATAAAAGCATTATAAAACATTGGTTACATTTATTAATCATTTTTTTGAAAATTCAGATTTTATTACATTCCTTTCAAATTATTGCACATGTTTCCACAATATATTAAGAACATTATCATCAAAACATATAAAAGAAATGTGCAATATTAATATTATTTTTGACACAAAAACGTGAAAATCAAAGCAATGGTTATAGTTCCTATGGCTCCTATCTTTGTGAATGTACCCACACCTTGGCAACCCCCTTACCCTTTGAAATCAAATAACAACCCAACCAATGTATTCACAAAAACAAACATAACTCAACAAACACGGGTGGAGATACACAAATCATGCAACACAAATCTTCACTTTTGTGATCCCCACACATGAATCAAAATAGGAATTCAAATAGAAATCAGCCCCATTTGCTAATGGTGCGACATTCCACCACTTCCATGTGATGGAAATGGGTGTTTGCCAATGCAAAACCACCTTTGTATGCACCACCTTTCCACGCCCATGAATAAGCCTCCAAATTACTTTGTCTCAAATGCCTTGAAATCTCTCATGCCAATAATGTTCCTCCCCATGAATTCACTAGCTTAAACCACTTGTGATTTTTGCGTATGGCTAAAATATGGATTTCCTACAAAATGGAAATGAATTCCAAAATGGGAAATTAACATTTGAATTTCTCCAACTTTTGTTTCCAGAATGTTTGCACATTTACATGCACTTGACCTTCATTGAAAGAAATTCAATGGCACAAAGATCATTTCAATTGAACATTGTATGAAAAATATATGGGGCTTCAAAGTTTATGAATGGATTCACCTTTTTCCATCCAATTTATGGATGAAAACACCCAAGTCAATGAAAACTGAACTTTTTTTAAAAAATTGGGAAACTTGAAAAATGAAAATAAAATAAATATAAAATGTGGTAGGTTCATATTAATGTTGAACCTCCCTAAGCTTAGGAAAGTTTAAATTAAATTTTTTTTTGAATGGAAAATTAAAATGTAAGATTAGATTTTATCCAAACCTATGTTTATCCTAGTCATACCCCGAAACCTTTTAAACTTCTTATCAATTTTAAGCTTCCCAAGTTTGGGGAAGAACTAGGAGGTTCATAATGATGGTGGTGTAAAGGTCTACATCCATGCCCACTTGTCACCTCCTCCCCCTCATTTTTTTCCCTTTGTTTTCTTTTTTCATCTTCTTATATTCTTCTTCTTCTTCTTTTCATCTTCCTCTTCTTCTTTTTGTTGCTACTACAATGTTTTTCTTTAGCAAGATGATAATGACAATGAAAAGAGGAGTTCCCCACTACAAAACAAAGACCATGAGGAGAGGTGGGAAGTGCCCCCTTCTCTTTTTGAATTGTTACCTATAGAGACAACCAATCAAGTTCCAAGCTTGGTTGGCAATGCCAATAACAACTTAGTTGTATTGATGCTGGCAAACACATGTGTTGAAGAGAAAAAAAAAACAAAAGGAGGGCCCATATGATAACAATAGGGGCCTTCCTCTTTTGTTTTTGAACCTTGTTTTGTGTGTGTGTGTGTGTTCTTCTTGCAACCTCCAAACTTCATGATAAAGGGTTTTTCTTCCAACTTTCATTTCACATTTTGAAATAACCAAGCCCCACTAAGGTTCAAATTCCTTGGGAATGATATAACTATTAACCACAAAACAAACATCCATGCCACACAACATTAACAAGTAAATTTTTTTTTCACAACAACTATTGTAGCAAAATCATGTGCAAATTTATTAACACCCAAATTTTTGTGTTCAACCAACTAACCTAGTTGCAACACAAAACAACTAATTACACTTTGAAATCAAATTGGTCATTCACCTACAATGAAAACAAGCATTCAAGCCTAACATTTTGACATAGAGAAATGCAAAAATTAACATTATGGACAAAACCCATGAAAACTTGCATATAACAATAGAATGTGTTGGAATTTCAAATCACCAAAAGTGATTTGAGGTCACACAAATTGGGATTATATCCCATTCAAAAAGTAGTTATATCATTCCCATTCACATTTGAATTGATTCAAAATAAAAACCCAAACAATTGAGCTAACTTGATTTATTCCTAATTAATTGAGACCTAACCAAGGAGCTAAACTAACACAATGAAAAATCTTAATATTAACTTAGAATGTTAAAGGTCCACCTTTCACAAAGAAGGATAATCATGTCAAATTTAGTTTAATTAATCATAATTTAAAAAAAAAATTCCACAAAATTTCAGAATTCAGAATTTCATTTAGTGTATGTTCATTAGTTCTTTGTATTTTGCAAAACCTTAAATGCAATATATGAAGAAAAGTAGTTCTTGCCAAGTTGGTTATTTTGACAATTTAAAAGGCTTCTACTTTATCTCTCACAAGTGCCATTGTGTGTGTGTGTGTGTGTTTCTTAACACATTACAAACCCAATTAATAAGTTATTGGATATAATTGAATGGGGTCATCAGTTGTCAAACCTAGTGGTAAAGGGCATAATAAACCTTTCAAGTTCAAACAAAGGCCATATCATTGAACGATCCCCTTATATTTTAATAGCCAATGCAAAGTTTTGACTAGCTTTGACAAATTACAATATGATAGCCTTGCAAAAAAAAAAAAAAAAAGCTAGATAAGAGATCAGTCTCTTTACTTGATTACTTCCTTGTCAAAATTGTCCAAACTTTTAAAATAATGTTTGCATAAAACCTATAGGCTTGGTTGAAGACCCCACAAAATATACTTGCATAGTTGGCAAGATCAAGATGGATCAATTTGTTCATATTAATCATGCTAAAAAATAAACATAATTAATCGCATGACTTTACCATCCACAAAGAGGCCTCACTCACACTTTAGGTGGTGATTCACCTTACTAACAATTAGTAATAATAACCTTACTATGATTTAGTATATGCACTTAAAAAATGTGGATATATTCCCATCCCTATGAATTATGATGTTTTAGATGAACTTTCTTTTAACATTGACAAGCATCTAAATTTCAATAAAAAAATCAAGACTTGAGTTCCCCCCTTTTTTCCGCTTGGAAATGGATTGCATTTATAAAAATTAGTGATGTTTTCCATCTAGGTTATGCATGCCCCTACTCATACCACCGTATTCCATATCCTCTCCATGTTGATGTGCAATGCGCCTTGTGTGTCCCTTTAGTTCATATGGCCATTCACCCATTAGACATTGCAACTTGGCATGCATTTTTGTTCTTTTTTTTTTGGTTTTTTTTCTTCCACATGTTGGTGAGAAAGGCCACTGAGAGATTTGCACTTAACTCCATCAATACATAGCAAGTAATTGGGGCATTTCACAATAGGAACACATAATTAAAGCCTTGGCTATAGTTTCATGGAGATTTTCAAAGATATTTACAAACCCTTTTCCACCTCCATGGGCACAAATATGTCACACATGGGCATTAGCACATGTAGGGGAATATGCTTGAACAATGCATGCATTAAGTCTAAACACTTTTACGATATTTGATGAAACCATGGTAGCCTTTTGCCTTTTTTCACCCATTGGCAAAAGCGACCTCCCCCCTTTTTGTCAATGATTTCCATCCAAAAATAAAGGTTTTTTTGGCCCATGAGGCATTTATTTATATTTTAGCACATTCGCCATACCTTTCATCTAATGGTCTATAAGGTATGGTATATGAACTTTATGAGATTGTTTTGTCCTAGATAATTATGTGAGTGGCTTTGATTTTATTTTTTATGTATGTGGGCACATTGTTCGTGGTCATGTTCCCCATTTGTATCACATTTTCTTGTGGCATCACAATTACTACATTTGGAAATGTAAATTGATAACATTCGACCCATTGCAGTTGGAAAGATCATTTATTGACTAGTTGCCCACACATTTGTTATTTAGTTTAGGGATACATTTGTCCTCACCAATTTGGTGTGGCAAAATAGGTGGGTGTGAGACAATGGTCCATGGGGTTTGTGTTATTTTGGATTTACATTTAGATTCGGTGGTACTACATGTGGACGTTCGCAATGCCTTCAATTCTATATTATAAAAAAACCATTTTTTAAGATTTACAAATTTTTACCTATACTTTAGATAAAATTTTCCCATTTTTCAAATGATTTTATGCATGTTCATTCCCATGATATTTCTTGTAGGCTTTTCAACACATGGATTTCATAATCATTTTGTCTGAATTTAATTTATGTCGCAACCCTAGCTTTGGGCTCGCGACCAAGGCAAAGGCTTGTAAGGTTGCGGGCCAAGAGGGAAGCCCGAGAGTCACACTTCATGCTCCTGGGAGTGTAGGAAAGTGTGAGGGAATGAACCCTCACACTTCCAAAGGAACTTCCACTTTGGGAGTTAGAGTCCCAATGGACTCCCAAATTTTTACAGAGCGACTGTAGGGGTCAAACTTCAATGGATTGAAAAGTTCCTTATATCATTGGAAAGCTCTTGGAACCTAAATGTCTAAAATGGGCCCGCATGAACCATTTGGACACTTCAAACATAAGTTATGGCCAAAAGAAGGGTAAGGAGTCAAATTGGCAATTTGATTTTCGACCATTAAAATTTGAGAATCGCCCTGATTTCCTCCCTTGCAAGTGGTGTGCAACATATTGTTGGAAAGCTCTGGACAAGGGCTACAACTTTGCTTTAGACCTCATCTCAATCTGAGGTTTGCACACAAAGTTATATACCCCCAAAGTTGCGGGAGTCCGAGTTGTGAGAATTTCTGGACTCTCAGTTGGGAGTCCTGAGACAAAATGACATTTGGGTGTTGGTTCCATGGTTAGGCACATAATATACTATAAGGGGGAAGGTGGTGGCTTCCCCTAAATCCGGGCCGTGGTGAATCTTGTGAGTTTGAGTTAGCCCGTTGCTTGTCCTAGCACCAAAAGTGCTCCATCTATGCACTAACCAACTTGTTGTTTGGTTTTGTGCAAGTCCGTGTGAGTGATTGCTTGTCATTCTTCCTAGTCCTATCCTGAAGTTCCATCATGCCCCTTTACCCCCAAGGTGCTACGAGCCGGGGAGCATGCCCAACTCCTTACTTTTCCGTTATTTTCATTTAAGACTCACATTTGAGTCTATCAAGGAGCTTGGAAGCGCGTCAATTTATGATAGGGGGATCCTTTGAATGAAACATTATTTGCTTTAACACATATTTGCATTCATTGCTTTACTCCAACAACCCACCCTACTTGTGTTTTTCTTTCATTCACCAATGATGTGCATATTGTTGGTCTTGTTTCAAATGTGGTACCCGCCTTTTTACCTTTATAAACATAATTTGCAACATTAGGAGTTTCCATGCAACTAGTGAAATGTGTAGTTTGGTCTCCACATGGTTGAAACCTATCCATATCACTTCCACTAAGCTTTATTACACTGAAATATTGTTTATGTATTTTAGGTGGACTAATGTGTTTTATGCCATTTGTGGAGTCATGTGCTGCAAAAGCATTTCAAGAGGATATCAACACCATAATTAGCCTCCCTATGCTTGTTGATCCACATGCAACCTTTTGCAATGTTCTCACTTTGTTATGCTTAATGCATAGTCTATTTATTATGTACCATACTTCCATCTTTCGGTGTTTTGTGGCATTACGTTGAATTTGATTCTTGTATCATAACTACATTGGAAAAGTTATTGGGTGTGGGATCTTTCGACATTATAATGGGTCATTTGGTTTTTCGTCACGTCAATTTACTTACTTCTTTAGAGGGGTTTGCCTTTACCATAGTGGTTTGATTAGTTGCCCTTACCTTCTTGGGACGTTGGGTTTTGATCGTTCTTGCAATTGTTAGTTGTTTTTAACAAGATGATCACCTTATTTTTCTTGATGTGGTGCCACATGTTGAGATTGACACTTTTCCCTTCTAATTGGCATTGTGGGGTACTCAAACTTTACTACCTCAAATTGTCCATTTTCAAATCCTTCCTTTTGAGAATTTTATGGTATAATCATATCTTCATTTGCAAGCTTCTTTGATGGATTGCCTACACAAGCAAAAAATTTCCACACTTCTAGTAAATGTTCATTAGATGCCATGCAAACATGTCTATGATCTTGTGCAAGTCCAACTACAAACACTTGGTTATGAGTCCATCCTATCACGCTTACATTTTGTTTATTTTTAGTTCATTTCCTTACATTGTTACATACCCACCTTGGCTTGTTGCATTCTAATATTACACATTTTCACGTTGCTAATGTGGACATACCATTGATGGTTTAGGTATCCACTTGTTTTGGTGTTCGTGCAGGAATGAATGCACCACAACCCACAATATTCTTTGAGATATTGTCGTAATTATTGTTTTGGATACTATCGATCACTAGAAATGGTTTTTGGACTTTAACAAACATTGTCATAGCTAATCTAAACCATTTGAATATGGTACAACATGCATTGTTCATGACATTGCATGTAATGACAATGGTTGTTCAAGAGAAAACATAATCATATGCAAATCAAGTATTAAGAAACAACTTCATTCCACTTGCCATTAAAACTTATGGTCGTTTTCATTTGTGTTTTGATTTTTTTTTTTTTTTTTGGGTGCTTAGGCCATTATAGTTCGTCATCAACAATCTTTTTTAGTTCCCATGATGCTCATTTATTATTATCAGCAACATGTGTCCATAGTCCTCCAACGTGTGTACACCATAATGATTTTTCAATGTGCTCCTACATAGAGGAAGTATTCCTGATCTTTTTTGCACATTGCAATTAGTGTACCTTTGCGGGCAATTGGTTGATTAGGATGTGGGGGATTGAGATGTGCTTGCCACAATGCAAGCCATTATAGGTTTATTCAAGACTTTAGCAATTTTTAATTTGTTAGAGTTTGATGAGATATGCACATTAATGATTCTCACCATCTAGGCCCATGCAAGTGCTATTAGCAAGATTCACATTGTGGCCACTAGCTAATTTGTGGTAGACGATGCCTTTTAGCTTATAATCTTCTATTTTTTTAATATATTAATATTGTTTTGATTATTTTGTGCTTTCATGACTTGTGTTTTTGAGCTTGTATTTGCCTTGTACTTCTTGTGGAGTGGTTACAATCCCTATTCCCTATTTTTTTTGGTTATACATGGTTTTTTCTTTCTTTCTAAACATGAAGTGCAGCTATTTGTGTCCCATAATCAAGATCATCATACTAGTGCAATGGGTTTTTTCCTTGGGCTTTTATTGCCAACTTGTTTTACAATCAATGTTTGAATGAAGACACCAAATTAATTTGGTATGATTCAAACTTTTGTGACAAGAGGCATTTCACTTCCGTCAACAAGGAATAATTTCTTACATTATTAACATCAACACACCAATGTCAATGGAAGCTTCAACCACTTTGGGTCCAATTTGTTTGATAAATGGAAAGTCTTTATGAACATGGATCAAAACATTTTTTGAATAAAATGTGACCCTATAATAAGGACACCTAAAAATAGCCTTTGGTTTCCATATTTTTTTCATTACATGCCTTTTTAAAAATTTAACATTTTATCTTTCTTCAAGTGGTCAATGTAGTTCCTATAAAGCTTTAAAACATTTTCCCTTTCGTAGAGTGAGGAGGAAATTAAAACCTCAAACCTTATTTGGAACTTTGTTTTTTTCTCCCGGACTCCTAGTTCTATCTAGTGTCCCATGGGTTTTCCACCTCAAGGTACATCATATTTCAACACTCATCCTTGTAGGATTTCATGTCTAGATCCACACAATAAGTAGAGGTATTCCATCATGGTTTCTTCATTGTTAACTAGTATTTCAACATTTTTGATCGAATACAATATTTCCCCCTTCCAATTTCATCCCAACCCAACACCTTCTTTGCTTTTGGAGAATTTCCAATGCCTTGCAAAAACCACACTATACTTTGCAATGCTTTTTTGTCCAATATGATATCCGACCTTAAAGAAGTTAAAAAGACTTTTATTCATGTAAAAATTAAAGACATGCATTTGTTTGATTTAACATGGCATGACAAAATTGAAATTTCATTTGCAAGGGGAAAACACAAACCCAACCAGAAGGAAGAAAACTGAAAGGAAAATAGAACCCTATAAGTTAAGCCCTTTGCTCAAAACCTCTAGTTATTTGGATTCTGAAGGATCGTGTAAGTAGGCTCCAGAAAGTCTTGTTGGAATTTGTCCCTTATTAATTACGCCTGACCAGAATGGACACGTTTTCTCTGCGTAACGTACAGTACGAGAACCGCAGTCTAGACACCATGCGGTTCTCAGGCGGTTCTCAGACAGCAGCAGTCAGTCCGTCTCTGAGTGAGAGAGAGAGAGAGAGAGAGAGAGAGAGCAAGAGTGTGTGTGTGTTCTTGCGAAGCTCTGCGACTGCGAGGCCCTGTCTTTCTTTTTTTGTTCTTCGACAAAGTCCAGGTGAGAACTATTTTTTTGCGACCACCGACTCTGTAGATGTTCATGAAGAGCACCGGTTCTCGCTTCGAAACTGTGACTTTGATAAATTTTTTTTGATTTTTTATTAGTTTTTCTTGGGTATATGTCTCTTCTGGTTGTGAAGAAGTTGACTGCTGAGGAAGGAAACGCATTTTGTGTTTGGTTGTTTGAGCATTTGAGCTTCGAAAATGTTTTTTCAGCTTCTTTCATGATTCCTGCGTCTGGACTTTTTCTTTTGTTCTTTGATTTTGAATGAGACGATTTCAGAACTTCTTTGTATCTTGTAGACTGAAAGCAGCAGCGTGAGTCGGTGATGGATACTCTTCCAGTTGATCTTTTCGACATTGATTTGTAAAGATGTTGACATGCTTACTTGCTTGCTTCTGATCATTTTCAATATCATTAGCTTTTGTCCATCTCCTCCGCTCTTTGTTAGAAAGAGCGAGGGAAGACTTTGTGTTATGTGGCACCAGAGAGCTAAGACAAGAATACTATTGTACTCTTTCACCTGTTACATCGAGGAGAAAAGTTTGATCATATAGCAGAACATGCAGAAATCAAGACAAGTTCTGTAAAATTTCCTTTGGCATGCATGTCGATCTAGGCCTCCGTTGTTTTGTTTTCGAATCTGTATTAGACACACAATCCATCGTTTTGCCATCACAGGAGACAAAGACATAAGTCTCAACACTGTCGTCTCTTTGTTTTGTCTGTACCAGAGTAGTGACAAAGGACAACATGGAGATGAAGCCACCACCCCTCATGGCTGTTTCCAAAGCATGTTGCAAGCCTGCACCGCCAGCTCTACAGATCAGCATTGAAGGGAAAGAGGAGTCCATGGCCGGTCTCTCTGTCTATGTTGTTGGATCCTTTACAGCTTCTGCTGCTATTATTCTCGTGTCTGATGTTTTTGGTAAGCTTGCCTGAAATCTTATACTCTTTTTTTCTCACTCCATTTCTTGTGATTCTTCTTTGTAGATCCAGTATCTGGTGGCAGTGCCTGACTTCAAACACAGCTGATTCTGGACTAGAGATTCTGAAGGTTTATCAACACAATGTTAGAATTCACACAAAATCTAACAGAAGAAGCAAAGTGCATCTGGTTCTGTTTCTTTAAAGACGGTTTGTTCTGGACTAGAGATTTTGACACTTTAGCATCACAATATTAGAATTCACACAAAGTCTCACAAAGGAAGAAAAGTGCATCTGGTTCTGTTTTACAAGAGACAGCTGATCCTGGACCAGACATTCTGAAGCTTCTCTGAAGCTTCACACAAAAGCCTAGAATTCACACAAAATATCACAGAAGAGGCAAAGTGCATCCGGTTCTGTTTTTTACTTACACTGTACTCCATGGTGTTGTGGTTTGCCTCTGTTTGGTTGTGCATAGGCTGGATGACTCCTCAACTGCGGTACATCCCATGCCCCTTCTCTCTACCACATGCATCACTTGCATTCTTACTATTTTTTTCAATTGAGGCTCTCTGGTCAGACATCTTCTGAGAATTCACAGATAGTGGAATTTTGCTGTCACATCTGACAAAGGGTTGATTACAGCTTTGTTTGTAATAACTTATAACATGGCAGGAAGCTGGCTGACAAGGCAGCAGCAGCTGGCTACCTTGCCATTGTTCCAGATTATATGCACGGAGATCCTTTCAAGCCAAGTCCAGAAGGTGGAAGGGCTGGTTTTGCAGAATGGATTGTCAAACACCATCCTGTAAGATTTGCATCAACCCTCTCAAACATATTTACATACATTGACAAAGTCTCGCACAGTGTATTGTAAGCTGAAAATTCTAGGTTATGCTTCTGTGATAAATAAGAGGAAAGTGACCTTGTGCATGCACTTAAAATGGGTGTTGATCATATTAGCTACTTTCAACCAATTACAGTGCCTAATTCTACATAGTCTAGCAGAAATATTTGTTGCCAGAATCTTGGACAAGTGGAAAATTTCATTTCCTGGAGGTTGCAAGGACCCCTCCTGTTACTGCTGATATTTGTGTTATGGTTCTGGAGTCAACAGGAAGGTGGAGTAGAAGTGACTAAGGAGATGGTGAAAATAATTAAGAGCAAAGGCATAAGCGCTGTCGGTCTAGCAGGATTCTGCTGGGGATGTATAAATTGCTTAATACAAACATTACCCTTTTGTTTATTCTAAACTAGATACTATTCAGGATTCAGTGCGTTGACATTGCTTACATGTTTTTTCAATAAACTGAACAGTTGTTCATAATATTTCAGATCTGTGCATTTTCTTTTGGTCTTCTTCAAACTGACAAATCTGTTAAGCCTGAACACCTCAGATTTGAGTTATAGCCTCTCACACTTAGCAGGAATCTAATTTCTGCTCCTATTGGTATGTAGCCAAAGTTGCAGCACTTGTGGGAAAGGAACCAAATATTGTAGAAGCAATTGTGCAGCTACATCCATCATTGGTTCAGGCTTCAGACTATGAAGGTCAGTTTCTATAACTTCTCTCACCTACTGCAAAGATCTTCAATACTGTCATAAAGTCACTCTATGAACTTGTGACTGATGCATACATCTCCTGCAATACTCAACAGTGCTTCAGTCTTAAGATTTACCATCTTGTCTGTGTTGGGCAAATAGTTTGGAATGAAGATGCAAGGAGTAAGGATTATTATACTAACCTAACCAGTAGTTGTTCTGGTGAATGTGGCCTACACTCCATTGTATATCACCATACGTGTTCTGAACTTGACTTGTAATCACCCTGCAGATGTCAAGGCACATATTGCAGTACTAGCAGCACCATCAGATGGGGTTGACAAGCATGCAGATATCTTGTCTGCACACACTCAGGTCTCTTCTCTTTCCCTACTACTTCGATCATTCAAATGCATTTGAGTTTGAAGTGGAAAAAACTAAAAAAGACACTTAGGTTCTCAAGCATATGTAACAGGAAGCTTTTTGAAACCATGCAGTGCTTTTTCCCCTTTGTGCAGATTGACACATTTCTTAAAGTCTTCCCAAATGTAAAGCATGGCTGGACAGTTAAATATGACATGGACAACCATGAGGAAGTGGCAGAAGCAGAAGCAGCACATCAGATGATGTTCAGCTGGTTTGACAAATACCTGACTGGAAATCAAGTGCTTTCTTTGCATTGTCCTTTCAATGGCAATGGGTCACTCACTACATCAATTCCCCAGGTGCTTTCTCCATATGATCTCAACAGCAATGGGTCTGTCACTCCAACTCCCAAGGTCCTACCCTAATTTAAGCTCAAGAGTAATGGACCTCTTGCAATCACTAATCTCAGGCTCTCATTAAGCAATAGATTCTTCATGACAGCAACTGCCATGTCCCTTACAATATAACAGGCCTTTCCTAAAGGCAATAATATATATTTACCTCCCTATGAAGGAAGAGAAATCTGTACGGTTCAAATTTTACCTCTTGCACGCTTTAATTACACCATTGATGTTTGGAACTGCACTATCACAGTGGACAAATGCACCCATCAACTGGCACAAGCACCATGTGAGAAAGGCCTAATATGCAATGTTTGAACATAACAGCAACCTCGAACCCTGTGTCTTGCTTTTGTAATAACATCTCATGAGTTGAAAACCCAAGAGTAGGTCTTGTATGGAACAATTGAACGTTACAGCAAGCCTGAGCCTTGTGTGTCTTGCTGTTGTAATATCTCAAGAGATGAAAACCAAGAAAATGGGATATCCATTCACTGCCCACTCTTCAGAGGCCCAAACCCACTGTTTTCTGACCAATCCTATCCTCCTACTACTCAGAAGACCTTTGTGTTGAATTTCAAAAGACTTTCTATCATTGCTGCCAACTAGCCAGCAGTTTGTAAATGAGCTCTAGTATGGATGATATATTTAGTAGTAAATAACAGACTGCTCAGGCCCCTGTCCTTCAGCAACATGGAACTTGACCTGCAAAAGGTGTATGGAGTAGTAATGTGAGGAATTTTCATACAAGGAAGTTTTGCTGAAGTCAAATGACAATGCTGTACTCACAAGCTGAAGTGCAGTCCTGAACCCATAAAACATGCAGAGATCACAAGAGGTTTAACAAGTGAAACAAAAAAAGGGATGACCAAAACACCTGAGTGAAAGGTATGAAGTGCAATCTGACAGCAGTACATTTGGCCCCATAGAAACCGCTTCCATGCATCATGCTCTTGCCTGCCACTTTCACCACTATTGATCGCAATCCCTGTCAAACAGACTATTAGTTGCTCAGTAATCCATCCAGCACAATATGGACAACTGTTGGGTTTATTTTTTTCTCAGACAACTGGGAATGCAGACAGTGAAGAGGGAGGATGCAACCTAAAAGCTTATCCCAAAAGAAGTGCAACTTTTTTTCCACAGCCAATAAAGAAGGTCCATAAAGTTGGAGCCATCTTGTAAGTAGATCCTGGTAAGTGCTCAGGTTCCTGCAAACATTGCTTTCATCAGCAAGTTGAGTACTGAAAGTTGATCTTAGCAGACTCACTTGGGGATAGCCATAAATGATACTCTTGATCTGTCTCCACTTGTTCTCAGTTGTTCTCACATCTCCTGAATCCCTGCAACACACAAAAATGGTATCATATATTCAAGGCTGATGCAGACAAACTGGGCACAAGCACACTTGCTTGCAGAGAGGCCCAATGATGCAGGATTGGAATAGTGAAGACCCATGTCTGCTTTCAAAGAATCATTCACTATCTCACAAACTTGATTGGTGCAGTCTCCTTTGGAGAATCGGAGTTGGGTAACTTCTCTTAAGATCCTAATTGAGCAACCTGTTTCTCCGCTTCTTCCCCGAAAGAATTGAAAACCCAATTCCAAAGTTTGTTCATTTGCCTGAACCGAGCAGTGGATTGGGAGCCCAAATATGCATACACTTGAGGGATTTTGATGAAGCTCACTACAGGGAAAAATCCACTCTCTCAAAAGGACCAGGAGATGGGCTGCTACAACAACTGAGAACATACCAGGAGTGGATCACATTCTTAAGCTCGTCGCGCAAAAGGACTTGTACTCTCAACAGACTTGGAGCGCCTTGCCTGCCTGCGAACCAGATGGAGAACATCATGGGTGGACTGTTGTCCAGGAACTTGTTGGAGAAAGTTTGGAGTCCGATATACTGCTGAACCCTACCCCATTCGTAAGACGTCGCCAGGACGGGTTTGTCCAGCGCCGCGGGGCAAGGATCACATCCTTGCGGTGGATCCTCACGTAACACCCCATCCCCACCCCCGCGCTGGAACACGGAGCCTCCCTCGGTTGCCCAATGCGAGAAGGAATGCGGCTCATCGTGATCCTCCTCAACGTTGCAAATGCGGTCGTAGATCAATCGGTGTTTCGGCTCCCATGGACGCAGGGCTTGTCCCTTCATCTGCTCCGCCTCCATGTGATGAATCCTGGAGAAATGCGGGCTTGCAACTAAGTTCACGCCGTAAACCGTGCCGAACAGCCCCTTCCAACCCCCCATGCAACGCAACGCATCCAGCGATCGCAGTCCCGTGCCACCGCAAAGCTCGCTCCACAAGCTCACGTCCTGCGTCGCGTCCCGCCATTGCCTGCACACAAGTGCACAGGAGCGCGCGATCTCCACTGCCGGTAGCAGCAGCAACACCTTGGCGAAGACCGCATCCGGTAAACTTTCACAATAATGCTTTGGGCTGGATGATTCCATCTTCTTCCCAAACGATCAGAAGCAAAACTCTATCTCTCTCTCTCTCTCTCCAAACGATCAGAAGCAAAACTACCTCTTCTCTCTGTCTCTGTCTCTCATCAATACTTCTGCAATTTCAATTCTCTTCAGCTCGAAGCTTCAAAACACAAGCCTCACGAACTCTTAAAAATATTCTACACTTCAAAACGAATCCGTAATCTCTCACAATCTCTCTCTCAGATTTCAGAAACTCGATCAAGGTTCACACACCAAGCAGAAGAAGAAGACGACAACTTGATCCGCGACAAAAGCACATGAGCTTCAGGAGTTGGCGACTTCAAAAACAGATTCCATTCAACAAACCGGAAAACCTCCTAAGGTCACAAACAAGATGAGCATTCCTCCCGACAAGAGCAGAGCAGAAAGGAATTGCAGAAGTTCGCGTCGGAAAGAGGAAAGACGCGCCTGCAGTCGACACAAAATTGGTGAGAAGAAAAGCTCATAATCTGCAAGTGCGGGAAACTTTGAAGGAGAACCGGAAGGTGATTGATTGTCGCGGGAAAATGAACGCGCGGAAACAGACGTGGCCGCTGCAGGAACCGACAACGATTGTTTTTGAGCGGGAAATGGAGAAACGGATTCATTGCGCTTGGAATCCCGGGTTGCGGCACGCGGTTCTGGTTATCGCAACGTGAAATTTTGCCGAGGAATGAGAGCAGACAGTGCAGATTGAACAGAAATAACAGGAAGAATACAACAGAAGCGTTGGCAAGAAGAATGCAACAACAGAAGAGTGCAGCGGGAAGAATGCAACAAACAAATGCAGGAAGAGTGCAGCAGAAGGAGAATACAACGGAAGTGGCAGGAAGAATGCAACAGCAGCTGCAGGAAGAAGGATGTGTAGAGAAGGGAGAGAGAGCAAACAATGCAACAGAAACAGCAGAAAGAATGAAGTGTTCGAGATGGAAGAGAGTAGTAACCAATGCAATAGAGAAGATCAGGCACAAGTCTATACAGCAGCAGATGCATGTGGATGCATGTGGATTTGTAAAGCTTTTCTCATGTACTAACACACAAAATAAATGCTGAGGACATTTTCTTTGTTGAAGACACAGAGGAAATACAGTGGGACAATTTCTTTGAGGTATGGCAGCAAACATGACATGAAGTTTTGCAAAGCAAGAAACAACACTCAGGAGGTAAGAAATCAAGTTTCACACAAGCGAAGATATGTAAAATTTCTTTCGCACACTGCTTGCAGGTTGCAAAATAAGAGAATTAAGTACAGCTTCTTCCCTTTGTGGGTGAGAGGAAGATGATCAAACAAAGAAAGGTGGTGTTGCTGGAGAATGGCCTACTTGAGAGCCCACACATACAACAAAAAGAATACTACAAGAATGCCGTATAATTGGGATTCCAGTGTTGAGCTGCGCTGTGGGAGATTGATCCTCCTGTCACTTTTTCTCTTCGCATCTCCTTACCAGGAATTTCACCAGCTATGGAAAGCTTCCTCTTGGAGATTTGAGGCACATTAGTATGAGAAATATCCTTGGCAGCAACATCATCAGTCTTGCTCATCATCAGTGCAGGAGGCAAGCTTAGATCATGCTCAAAATCGGTCTTTAGTTTTTTCCTCCTAATCTTCTTCAGGAGTGCATTTTCTGCCACCCTCCCAAAACTGCTGCTTCCTACTCTAAAACCCTGCTCCATGCCCTCCCGTACCTTGTCTTTGAGTTCATGCTTGCTTGACTTCTTCAGGATTTTGATAGGGTGGCTCTCACCCAGAGCTTTGGTCTTTGTAGTTGCAGCATCCCCAGTTGCCCATGGTCTCGGTCCATTGGGAACAGAGAATCCAGAGTGATCCTCAGGATTGCCAACTGCAGGTTTAGGCTTTGTGACCAATGGTCCCAACCGCTGACCAGCTTTGTTCAAGATTGACAGTATCTCTGCAGAGCGGTCCTCAGATGCCTTTTGCTTCTCACCAATAGGACCCAGTATTTTCGGCTTCCTTTTTGTCTCCTGCAGCCAGAAACAAAAGTGCAAAACTTCAGGCATTGGTGCAATGCAATCAAAGCAAACCAGAGAGACTTTTAGAATGAGGAAAAGGGAGGACATTTCAGATGAAGCAGAAAGTGGGAGATAGGAGGTTGCAGATGAAGAATAATGCATAGAAAGCACAGGGAACTGTGAACATAAACAGGAAACTGGAACTGGGTCAGCATTGTTTTTGCAACTGTTCATTACTCTTTTGCAAACAACAGACTCAGCTGAAAACATTACCACACAGACAAAAGAAGACAAAGGATGTCAAGCTTCCTCAGCATCATGAGGGTAAGGGACTCAGTGAAGATTATTATGGCAGGCAGGTTCTTCCTTTCAAGGGCTGGATATGACACCAGGTATTGTACCATCAGATGCAGGCAAATGCAAGAGGGGAGCTTTTAGACAACATGACGTCAGGGAAAGGAGTTGGAAGTTCATGCAATCCTGTGTCTTGGGCCTCCAATGCCTTCTCTATCCTCACCTTGTAATCCACACCCTAAATAGATTGAAATATTGCACAAAGGAAAAACATATTGCACTGCTTACCACCAGTGAAAACAGATCAGGTTGGTTTGTTAAGACAGGAGGCTTGTTTCTACAGTTTCAAGACAAATGACCTCTATGGGTCAGAAACTCCCCCAGAAACTGTAATTGACATTTTTCTCTCATCACAGTGAGGATGGAGAATCTGTCCCAGGCAAGAGTCCAGCCATCTCAGTAAAAGACAGAACACGAAAATACAATGATGGAGACTGATGCCCAAGATGTAGAGCTCTGCATATGTGGCTGTATGGTCCATGTGCCCAATTGGCAGAAAGGAAGAGATAGATGACACATATGGCTTTGCTTACCTTAGACCAGTCGCTACAGACCAGAGGTATGGCAGACATAACATTGAAAGGGCTCCATAGGGAGCAAACAAGAGAACATGATCACAAACAGTGGTTGAGAGCTCTGAGACTCAAAATCAAACAGCAGAAATCAACCAAAACCACCAGAACACAACCAATTTCCCATAAGCACGCAGGTTGGACACGGTACTAGGAAAACCAAGTTTATATGAGTCTGTCTGCTGTGACCTTGTGGCCATTACCCCACACCCAGTTTGAACAACAATCTGCATAAAGACTATGTGAAATGGCTTAAACTCAGTTTGACAAACCAAAGCAGAAACACAGAGGCACAGACCAAGATGCACTAAGTGATATAACACTTGAAAACAGGTCCAAGAACATATGAGAAAGGCAGAAATAGATGAAAATCTCACCTTGCCCAGCTTAGTGAGACGCTTTTTTCGTTCCTTGGCACGAGAGACTGCAGCCTTGATGCCAATATTATCCATCCAACCTTCGGGCCATATCTCTGCCAGCTGCAGAGCATCCCAACCAGAAATGAAATTTCTCTGGAGATTATGCTAAAGAAAAGAGATAAACGTGTACATGTAGCAGATAGACTACAGTCCACATCTAATTCAATATGTCCAAGTGTGGCAACACAAGTGCAATGTCTCTTCTTGGAAATGTGAGCCTTGAAATTGTCACTTATTGTGCCTCTCAAGACAGACACTGTAAGACAGAAGTAAAAAAAAGCCAGTTGTAAGTGAGATGCTCAGCAGGAAAACTAAATGTTCACACAACAGGGAAAACTCACCTCAATGTACAGCTTCCGTGTCTGTGGTCCTTTATGCTCATCCATTCCCTGTTTATGTAGCCCATACAACAGTCAAGCTCAGACAACACAGGTTTAAATCCCAAATTTTCAAAAAGTACTGATGCAAATTCCTCCAAAGCAAAGAAACTATTCTAATTTGAAATTTGTCTCAACTTCTGGGAAGGTTGCATAAGGTACATCTTCTGTACTGAGGATTTGTGGCTAAAGCAGAAAGACAAACATAGCAATTTCAGACTTCCCCTGTTCACTAAGCAAGACATACATGGTTGTTTGTTTTTTGAGTGTTTTCACAACTTCATTCCTTGATCAGCTAATGATGGAACTGAGATACGACCCTGGCACTAAATACATCCAATGGATCTCAGAGAAAGATGAGAGACCTCAAGGTATTGTTCATACAGGTCACAGAGACGGTCCTCAGTAGCATGGTCCCACTTGTACTTTGCACTGTTGCTTCCACCTTTTTCTGCAGAACCTGGTGCTGCTTGAAAGTCATCCAAGGAGCCTTCTTGCAAATCAGCATCCTGGGACAAGTCATTGGAATTAGGACCTCATTTACATCCCTTTGGGTGTTCAGGTGGCAACTAAATAGGAATTTTGACTATAATTGTACAACCTGCATATGCAGTAGCAATGGGTGAGGAAGAAAGTATCAAACTACAACTTCTGAACATAATGAAATCAAATAATCCGAACCTGAGCTTGCAGTGACAAAACTCGTGATTTCACCATCTCTGTAACCTCGCGCTTGATATCCAATATTCGACCTTCTTTCTCTTGCTTGGCTGAGAGTCCCAGCTCCACCATCTCCTTCAGATTCCTCTATCAATCCAGACAAACAATATCCATTCAATGAAAAAGAACCAACACAATAGACAAAAAAAGGGACACTCAGTTTGCCAACTAAATGCAACTGAGTGGCTCTTCACACTTACAGGGCTATTGCATCCATTTCAGAGGTGGTCATTTTTAACCACCATAATAAGTTCAACACAGTTGCTCAACCCTTCCCTAAAGTTTGACCTGCAAGTAAGCACATGGTTCTGAACGACTGGTTGACCCAGTGACCCCTACTATAGCTGGGTTGGCTAGAGTAGGAAATGTCTAGTGGTGAATACCAACCACTTGGGGTATTGGCTTGATGACTAGAACTAGTCATTAAATTCCATAATTCACCAAACTACTTCAAGCACAAAGGTCATGAAGCAAATTTGACTAGGTACTGATGACAGCCAACTGTAAACTGGACCTACTTACAGTCAAACTTAACACTAAGATTGCTCATATAAGAAGCATTTCATGGGGCCCTCCAGACTACAATATCCATAAGTTTGTTAGTGCTCAGGAGGGACATCCCTATTGTATGCACCAAAAGCAAAGAGTTCAGGTATACACATTCAGGACATAGGTGTTACACTTCCTCTAGTTTAGAAAGCTGGTGAGAACCATAAACAAGAGATTGACAGCACCTGTGATGTTGTGCACAGAGGTTTTTAAGTTGAGAATTGCTATGACCAGAACTGGAGGAAATATTGACATGCTGATAGGAAATTCAGCAATAATGCAATTGGGAATACTTTACCTTCAGAGTAGTGAGGCGCATGACATGCCCTAATATACCCATCAGACGATCCACAAGGTCATCTGGCACCTTGCCTTCTCTTGCCTGCTGCACTCCCACAAAAACTACTTAAGCTCTGTTACTTGCATACAGAGGACACACTATATCAAACAAGCCATGATGTCACAAAAACAACACCCTTATTTGCAGTAACTCTTCATGTGTTTGTAGTACAACCAGATGCATTCTCAAAAGGAAGTACATATGCAACGCACCGCTAGTCTTGCAACTTTGGCAAGCTTCTGCTTTACTTCACGTGGCAACCTCTTAGCCTTTCCTCCTGACTGTGGTGGCTGCTCTGGTTCTTCACCATCAGCTCTTGGCGGGCAATCTGTCAAAGCCAAATGAACAAACAATGAAAAAGAAGTAGATGACAATCCAATATGAAGAGACATCCACTTAAATGTTATAGATGGCATCAAGATGAGATACACAGAGATGTTTATGAACTCATGCAATCAGGCAGTACACAAAACCTACATTCAGCAACACCCTTTTCAAGGTCCTGAATAGCTCTTTCCATCATAGTGCCTTTGGGCCACCCTGAACGACGACTTGGGCTGGATTCCTTTGGACCTGGCGATGATGATTTCTGCTCCACATGCCACACAAAGAGTTTGTCCAATTCATGCTGCCACATGTGTAAGAGAATGCCAATTGAAAAGGACATGGAACTTCTGGAAGCTTTGTTGAAACTGTGTCTGACATGCAATCAGAAGTTTTGCATCACTTGAGTCTCACAATTGACTTTGAAAAATAGATCAAAAGGTCAGGCAATGAGGGTGCTGACGTAGACAGCTTACCCCAGATCCAGTCGATCTGCCAGCAGCACCTTCATAATCTCTAACCCCTTCCTCCTTGGTTGAGTGTTGTAACATCTTGAGCTTCATTAGATTCCCAGAAACTGGAATTGATAGTTTGGAATCCTTTGTCACCTCTTTCCACTTTTTCTCTTCTGGATGTGAACTAAACCTTTGATCCAATTTCTGCCCATTGGCCAGGTCCTTAACTAAACCAGGGCTAGACTGCAGTACATTTCCTCCATCAGTCTTCACAATCTTGCTTGCAGTAACATCCCGGGCTTTTGACTTCCCATCCTTCCAAACCTCCAGCCGGGATGTTACAAGGACTCCAGCTTTCTTACTGCTCTCTGGTTTACTGGCCACCTGTTTAAATTCTCGTACCTTACCTTGGGTATGAGACATAGCTAAATCAAATTTAGGCTGCTTCCTGCTATCGTCATTGGAGAAGTCTTCTGGTTCACTTGAGTAAATCCTGGTTAGAGCCTGTTCAGAGCCTATTCCTGCCCCCACTCCATCATGTGTTCCTGAATCTTGTAGCTGTTGTGTTGAAACTTTCATCCTACCCTTCACCTTCATGCGTCTCTTTGCAGAGTCCTCCACAATTTTCTCACCAGCAACTTTCTTCACATCCCTACGTTTCCTTTTCTTTGGAATAACTGCAGGATCTGGAGGAGCTACAGATCTGGAATGTCATGTTCCAAGAAGGTTAGGAACTTCAACAAACTCCAAATGTAAATTTCAGAGCAAAAGTACAATTTCCCACATGCTTAGATCCCTCTGAATACTGAACAGTAGAACTTTCACCAAGTGTACATGGTGTAAACTCAAAAGGAAGAACTGAAAAACAATGACACATAGAAAAGAAAAGGAACCCAACACGAAGGTTCAAGACAGAGCATTGACTCACATCTTCTCAAGAGCTCCTCTGTTGATGAAGAACCCTGTGTGTTTGGTTTTTGCCTTCTCCACCATGAAATACTCATTCTACATACATACAGACCACAGATTAAATGAAGAACAAGATGTGAGCTATTTGGGCATTTTATCATCCGAACAACTGGCTCATCTAGGAAAAACCAACAGAATTGAAAGTCATCAGAAAGCACCCCATCTCATGTCATTCACACATTTACTGCCCACAACATTGAAGCTACCCATCTCAACATAACTGAGACAAGGATTTACCAGCTCTTCATCATCGATGAAAGGATCGTCAGTGTCGTATTGATCCTCATCAGGACTCTCTTCCACATTTTCCTCATCACTATCTCCTCCCTGACATGTTGACACATAAAAAGAAAATTTTAGAAACCTTCGGAATCCACCATAGATAAGCACATTGACCTGGTGGGCTGCCAAGATTTGTCATTTTTCCAAAGTTCTAGACCTTCTCACAAAACTGGAACTGTACAACATATGTGTCACTCAATATGGAAAAAGTAACCTCTGCCTAAGCCATACTAACTCAATGGTTGTGTAACTCAAAAGAGGAGCAAACAAACAGCCTAATTGAAAAGAAAACACCACCTTATAGAGTCGTTCAATCCTCTCAATTACAGAACTAAATCGATTTGGAGGAGGTGGGAGGGTGTCTGGGTCCACAACTGCCGCACTTGTCACTGTCTGCAGCAGCAAAAGACAACAAAACACCCACCCACATAAATGCAACTAGCAAAAAAGAACAGCCCTTTGAGCATGCCATAGCCCCATCTTCAATACGGAGATGTGTATATACTACTGTAAGGTTACAGTTCAAAAGAATGCAAATGGAAAATATCTCTGCCACATGCAACCAAATGCAGAGCCTGCAAACACAAGAATGCAGCTGAAGCTATGTCCACATCATGTATGCAAATCTGTCAAAACCATCTACAATATTGCATTCTGAGGATTCACCAATGAAATTCAAAAATGGGAACAAAGAATCGGGTGCCTATACATAGAGTAGACATGATCACAAGTGCTCTGACCAACTGACTAACCCCGCTGCTCACTCTCTAACACAGAATTGGTGGGAAAAAAGAATCCAGAACGAAATACCTAATCAGAACACAAAGAACATAGCACAAAACCCCGTCTAAGAGAAATTCCCAATCGCTGCACATCAAAATTTACAGCAGAAGATCCCCACCTGCACTTCCGGAGCAATACGCGCTTCCAGAGCAGGATTGGCACCAGCAGGAGCATCCGAAGGCACTCCCGCCGACATGTTCTTCTCTGCATCGTTTGTCAGCTTCTTCCATGACACCACCGTGGTCTCTCCGTCTTTGAGATCCACAAAGAAACGCTGCCTAGCAGGCATGTCTCCCCCCCCACCCCACCCCGCCCCTTCCCCGCCCCTTCCCCACAATCTCCCTCCTAGTAATCACAAGCAAAATCGAGCACAAGCAAATCAGAAATGCATGCAGCAATCCTATTTAATGTGCGCGCTTCATAGCTCCGCAACCAAACCTAATCACGACTTCGCAACAAAGCGCGACAGCAGTAGTGTCACCAGGAAGCAGCAGGACTCTGTTCAGCGGGGAGGACAATTCCGGCAGGGCAGGAGGACCAGGAAGATGACAGTTACAACCCGGAATTGACGAGCGAACAGGGCGGATGACCAGGAGGATTGGACAGTTATCGACCGGAACTGACGAGTAGACGGTTCCGCAGGGGGGAAGACCAGGAGGCATTTGACCGGAACGGACAAGCGGACGTTTCCGGGAGGGTGAAGGACCAGGGAGGATGGCAGTTACAACTTAGAACTGTTCAACCCAAATCCAGTATTCCTATTGGGGCAAAAGTTGAAATTGGCCCCCAAGGGCTTTACATTAAGAGTCAAGGCTAAATTTTTTTTAAAAACTTTTCAATCTGTCCTCAAGTATGAATAAATGCTGAGTTTTATGGGCTTGTATTGGCCCCAAGCCTGAAAAAAGGATACCATCAAATTTGGAAGGCCAATTTGCAATCCTTGGGTCCAATGTTCCAGCATTTATTAGTAACTTGGGGCCAATTTCCAACCCAAAAATGCTCAAAGTTGGCCCCAAGTTTTTATGGCCCTGACTCCTAGTGTAAAATAGGCCTTACACACTAGATTGGGCCACACCTTGGCCATTCCAATGGGCTTGAGAAACCCTTGTCTTCACTCTACTAGAATGGGCCAAATTCAGAAGACGAGTACAAATAAGGAAATGAGAAACCTGCCATGGACATGAAAACAGCCAAAACTACATGATTTTCTACCTCAAAGGAGAATAAACATAGTCCTATTTCCAAATTTAGATTATGAACAAAAACAAACAAGAACAAAAACATGATGCACGCAAAATAACAATTCAACAAAATTTTATAGTAGAAAAATAAATAATACAAGATTATAACAAAAATATGTACTCAAAATTGGTGTTGAACAGATTAAAGATAATTTAAAATTTTATTTATATTTATGTTTCTTGTGTACTTAGTTCAAAGAAGTTTTTAATTTACATGTGATCCATGGTCATTCATGTGTGTCCATGTGTGAAATATAAGTGAATTAAAACTCAATTAAAAATAAGTTTCAACTTATTTAGAAATGAATTAAAAATGAATTAAAATTAAACTAAAAGTGGACTCAAAATGAATTCAATTAAAAATGAATTGAGAATTAATTAGGACTTAATTAAGAGTGAATTAAAAATAAATTATGAATCAAATAAAACTTAACTAAAAAAAAATTAAAAATGAACTAAAATTAAATACAAATTATGTATAAACTTTCAAATGAATGAATTCATTCCATAGCAATCACATTGACGATAGAACCTTCCATGTGAAATGCCTCCTCTCCTTCTCAAACAAAATCACAATCATTAAAATTCTACCAAATCTTTACCCTAGACCCGAACCTTGGAAGGGACTGTTTTGGGAATTAAGGTCCTAGGCTTTGCTCTTGCCTTGTGTTGGGACCCCATTTCTCAATCCTTATCCTCCACTTTAGGTCACTTCTTTTTGTCATGAAACATAACAAGAGGTTCATGAAAAAGGGTATGGAAAAAGGTGATTTCAGTCTTAGTGGCATTGCCTCGAGCAAAATAATAGATTAAAAAGAGGCAAAGGGTGGGTCTGAAAAAGGGGGATCCTTTGAAAAAGGGATCCTTTGGAGTCTTAGAATTTGTTTGCACAAGTGTGTAAAAATTCATTGAATTTTTTTTTTAAATGTAAATAATTGAATGTTTGGTATGGAAATTGAAAATCTTGACTCAAATTTACTCCAACGAGGCTCCATCATTGGCCCCAAGGGTTGCAAATTGGCCTCCTTTTTTCAGCCTCGGGGCCAATACAAGGCCATAAAGTTCAGCATTTATTAGTGCTTGGGGGCAGATTGAATTTTTTTCTTTTTCTTTTTCAGCCTTTTGTGCTCCATAAAGCCCTTGGGGGCTGATTTCAACTTTTGCACCAATAGGAATGCTGGATTTGGGTTGAACATTGGCCCTGAGTCCTAGTGTAAAGCGGGTCTAATATAACTGGTGCTCCAGGTTTTTAGGGTTACTTAGGCGAGCCATTATGTTAGGGTTTTGGAGGGTTTTAGGGCCATTTCAAGCGTACTGATGACCTTCAATATGGAATTCTCCACCAAGAAATGCGCAGGTGGTGGGAGAGAGATTGCATTTGGTCGGATGCTCGAGAGGGAATTGCATTTGGGTAGTTTACTTGGGATGCTCTTGGATGGTGAGGAGCGAGAGACAGAAAGAGAGAGAGAGAGAGCAATTGCCGAGGGTTTTTGCAATGCGGCAATGTCTTCCTCATCATCATCAATGCAGGAAGTTCAATTGTCGTGTGTAGCAAGACCTAACGCTTTTCTAGACCACAAAAGCAGCAGCAGCAGCAGCAATAGCTCCACCACCACATGGAGAAGAAGAGGGAGGTCGACCAGGACGAGCTTCTGGCTGCGACGTGTCTGTATGCACCCTTAATTCCACTTTACCCATCGATAACTTTTGCAGTATACCGCATTTCTGCCCAGAGCGCACCGGATAGGAACAGAGGCGGCACTTAGACATCATGGCAATTGTAAGCTTTCTTGTGTAGTTCCACTCTCTGTGTGTCTGTCTACTGCCTTCTTCTTCCCATGGTTTGTTTGCCCAAAAATTGTTGACCTGATACCTTCGAAAGTGAATTGAAAGATTGGACACATTCTGTGAAAATCGCACTACCTCATCATGGCGGCTTCTATGTGATCAAACTACATGATTTGAAAGGAAGTTTTTTTTCTGCAGTCCCTGCAACAGGTTAGAGAGAGAAACTGTGGCAGGAGTTCTTTTTGGATCCTTCACAATGGTGGGATCACAGATCAGAGAAGGTAAGTGAACGTCAAACCTGTTAGAACTCACATGTCAATGAAGCCATAGCTCTTGTTGGTGTCATTGTGTTGCTCTCTCTTGGTGGAGTTTTCTTGGTCGCTCTTCCTCTTTCTGGAGCTTTAGTTCCTCATTTGATGAATGGGCGTAGTCTTCTCATCTAATCGAAGACCTCTTGCCATCTTTATTTTTCATGGCCTTAAGGTAACCATCTTCTTGTCAATGCCAGAGTTTTTTTCTTTTAGGTTTTCTTGTGTAACTTGTCTTGCAGCTATCTTGCCCTGGGCTGAACTTGGCAAAAATTTCTTTTCAGGTCCTTTGCACTGGTGGGATAGTAGTAGTTGATGGAGAAGGTCAGTGTGGCTTTCTCTTTTCTTATGATACCATTTGTGCCTGGATTGTGGGGACTCCATGGCTGAACAACTTGACCTAAATTTCTAGCTGTGTCATGGCAATGCCCTATAAACCACATGTGGCTGCATGTATGGATTTGCTCAGTGCTTGGAAAATTCATGGTAATATGGAGATGGCAGAATGATTGCCAAATGAATTCTTGAAATGGAGCCTGACAATGTTGCTAGTTATGTGCTGTTCTCAAACATCTATGCTACTGCTGGCAACAGGCATCTCTGTGAGAATGTTGAACAGCAGAGTTCTTAAGGAAAAAGCTGTGAAGAAACAACTGGGTTGCACCTGGATTGAAGTGGATAATGAGGTGCATATTTTTTTAGCACAGTATCAAGACCACCCCCAGATGATTGAAATTCATGCAAAACTGCAGAGACTGTTAGGGCTCATGCATGACGCAGGTACATGCCTTGTACAAAATTTGTTCTGCATGATGTGGAAGAAGAAAAGGTAGTCCATTTGTGTCACCATAGTGTGAAACTGGTAATTGCATTTGGGCTCATCAACACAGCTCCTGGTACTCCTTTCTGAATAAGAAAAAATCTACGGATTTGTGAAGATTGCCATGCTCCTACAGAGTTCATCCCAAAAATAGATGGGAGAGCAATCATGATGAGGGATTCCAATCACTTTCATCACTTGAAGATGGTGTTTGTTCTTGCATGGACTACTGATGATGTCAGTAATCTGTCTTGCCAATCAATATAATTTCATTTTCTTTACAATAGCATGTCTAGTGGTATTGTAACACAGTCAAAGTTCAATAGGTCACCAGCTGTGGTACCACAGAGAAGGTTGCCATGGGGTGGCCTCCCTGGAGTTTTGGTTTCATGGCTTTGCCATTTGTAGCACTTAGGTCTGGTGTCTCTTTTGTCTTATGTATATATGGAGTTATTTTGAAAACATAGTGGATGTTGAGACTTGAGACTAATAAAATTGATGATGAGTTTGAAGTGTGTACCATCGAAGGTTAGAGGTATTAGTCATCGCCCTTAGTCTCCTTCTAGGAGACTAATCGCCAAAGACTAAATTATCATTGTATCCACTAAGGAGTTGTCATGATGCTTTTAGGTGATGTTTTCTTTGTTGAATATTTCTTTAGTTCACTGATTGGTCCTTCTGTTTTCAATGTATCCATGTTTGCTCTTAATTGCAGGTTCAAAACAATTTGCTCATCTCATCAAGTGATGGCTCTGCCCTTGATCCTTTTGGTGTTTTTGAACCCAATTTCTATTCTCAAGAAACATTTGCTCCACCAACCTCAACTGGATCCAACATGTATTACATATATGATTGCTGAAAAAGATCATTAGATGTCAGAATGGTCGTCCTTAAAAAAAAATGTAGTAGTGTAATCACCTGAAGATTCCAATGGTGTTTTGTCACAACTATCACTATGAAAGGAGATGCTATGATTCTGTTCAAGTGTGAGGGAAAAGGTGCAAGCCATTGTTTACCATAACCACAACTACAAGAAAAATCTACAATGGCTTGGGGATCAACTAACTACAGGTTCCATCTTCACCCAATTTAGAATAAACCATTTGTTTGATCATAGGGTGACTTGAACATCACCAAGGCAAGCATGTATTACAAATGTTAGCTCTTGGGTGTGAAATGGTCTTGTTTTAGAATTGAGATGCACAATGGTAAGGGAAAGGAAATGAAAAAGAACTTCAATTTTGAGCTCTTAAAGCCCATCCTTTATTAAAATTACAAGGACTTCATTGAGTTGTACATAGTTCAAAAAAAATTTAAATCATTTATGAAGAAAACGTTTTGAAATTGAAATATGGTTTGGAAATTAAAATTATTACCCATTATTGCTTCAAATCATGTTCAAGTGATGAAAAAATTTCAATTTTTTTTATTTTGTAGAATTTTCTAAAGGTTTTTAAAATGGGAGCAAAGAACATTTGAAAAAGCTTGTATCTAGTGAAAATTTTCAAAAGAAGTTTCCAAGGGAAAATATGTTCCATGAAACAATTTAAAATATTTTTAGAATTAAAATGAGGTCATCTTTCCTTTAATGTTTCAAGAGTATTTGCATTTCTCAAAATCGTGTAGTTTCCAATTTTATATAGTCCAATGTGACAAATGAAAGAGGCTAAACAACTTCTTTGACTACAAATGCTTTCACATGATTGGATCTTTGTTTTTTGTTGCCTTTTAATCTTTG
>Ga0209208_10001733_pt1 | contig 31084 bp, 23 predicted proteins | sample S1TSphfallax_3_FD_187694 | JGI IMG/M metagenome (GOLD analysis project Ga0209208, IMG submission 187694) | Host-associated microbial communities from peat moss isolated from Minnesota, USA - S1T2_Fd - Sphagnum fallax MG (SPAdes) (version 2) | ecosystem: Host-associated > Plants > Peat moss >...
TAAAATATGCAAACTTCCCATAACAAAAAATACGTGGATGAATTAAGTATTGAAAGCATTTGAAGACTTCTTGTAGGTGTTAAAGATTTGTTAAATTGTCGAAAGTAGTAGGCCCATGTCTCAAATAGTAAATTTGATCATTAAAAAGATGAGAAGAGATTAAAAAATCCTAGAATTTTTTTATGAAATGACTTTTCCTTTTGTATGCTTGCATTGGATACACACATAAATGCAAAGGTTGCATTATATTCATCCATGTACAATACTAGTTGGGTTCAAAACCATTAAAGAAATATTGAAACCAAACAATGGGGTCACACATCCAAAGGGGTTGGATGTTATATACAGACATGGCATCCATGATTAAAACATTTTACAACTAGTGTCTAAACATAGTCAAATAAAATTTGTTGAGGCAGTCACAATTGACTTTAGTCATGATTATATGATTAAAATCATACATGACTATGATCTTATGACTAGATGACTATTAGTCATTGTGGAAAGAAATGTAATTAGCCTAGATATGTAAGTAGGTAATTAAGGTAGGTACTTAAGTTAGGTAGTTAGGTAACTAACTTAGGATATATATTTAGGTAAATTAGGTAGGTAGTTAGGTACTTTATGCTTAAAGGTAATTAGGTTAAGTAGGTAGGTTGGGTAGGATAAGTAAGTTAATTAAATTAGGTTGTGTGAGCTAGATAAATAGGTTAGATAGGTAGGCTAAGTAGGTAGGTTAAAAAGCCCAATTATCCCCTAGATAGGCTTGAATAGACAAATTAATTAAACCTTAAGTACACCTAGGTAGACGAATTATAATTAGGTAGACCTTAGGTAAATATAGGTAAACCTTAACTAACCCCTAGATATGTTTTTAGGTAGTTTACTTAACCTTTAAATAAGCCTATGTACATTTTAGATAGACTTTAAATATGCTTAGAGAACCCCTAGGACAACTTATGTAAACCTTAGATAGTTTAGGTAAAACCTTTAAGTAGTCCATAGGTAACATAAGCAACTTCTAGGCAAGCCTTTAAATAACTTAAGTAACCTTTATATAGTTAGAAGCTTGGGCAACCTATAGGTAGCATGGATAATTTAGCCAACCTTTTGGTAGCCTTAAATAATTTAATAATTTGTAAGTTAGTTAGGAAACCTATTGATAGGCCCTATGTAGCTTTGGTAACCCCTACAAAACCATTATGTAGCCCAAATAATTTAAGTAGCATTTAGGTACTTTAATTGGGTTAAATAACCTAAATAGGTTTTTAGGCATTGTAATTGGATTAGGCAACCTTTAGGTAGTTTAGGTAGCCCTTTGGTAGCTTTTAAGTAACTTAATAACCCCTATTATAAGTAATGTATGTAATCTAAATAACCCCTAGGTAGTGTAGGTAGTTTCTAAGTAGGCCCTTATGTAGCACACCAACCCCTACCATAACATAACCAAGGTAGCCCCTAAGTAGCCCTAAGGTATTCCTTAGGTAGCCTTTAAGTAGTTGAAGTAACCCCTATGTATGGCCCTAGGTACTTTCCAGGTAATTCAGGCAACCTTTATGTAACCTATGTGGCTTAGGTAGGTGTTAAGAAATGTAAGTAACTTAAGTAGGCCTTTAATATTATTTAAGTACCCTAGATAGCCCCCATGTAATTTAAGGAACTTTAATATTGCAAACTTCATGAGCCATGATTTGGTAATAACAGTTGTGAAAAATCTGTTTTTTTCTAGACTTTTATGGAATATTCATGGATGTCATTCATCTATTTGTATTGTTTGAACATTGATGTTGTGCACATTGTTTAAACATGAATGTCATTTGCTTATTGATATATTGTTTAAACACATATGTTGTATGTTTATTTGTGTTGTTACACATGAAAGTTGTGCACATGACTTTCGTGTTTAAACAATGCACAACATTCATGTTTAAACAATATGAACCTATGAAATAACAAATTTTGTACAAAGTTGGAACAAACCTATGAAATAACAAATTTTGTACAAAGTTGGAACAAACCTATGAAGCCTATATTTGTGATGAAATATTTTAGGTACATTAAATTATTTTTAGGTAACTTATGTAATCAAATTACTAGGCCTTTAGTTACTCCTTAGGTACCTTAAGTAGGCTAAGTTGTTATTAGATAGGCCCTTACATCACAAACTTAACATTTCAAATTTTAGTATTGGAAGCTGTGTAAAATTTGTTCATTCATAATTCGTGCATTTCACACACTGATATTGTATATTGAAAACACATTTGACACATAGATTAATAGGAAGATGCAAAATTCATGTGGTATTCATTCATTTATTCAAAGGTTCGTACTTCATTCATCAACAAATTTATATGTGTTTCAAATGAGTTTTTAATGAATGCGATTCATATTTAAAATGTATGAACCTATGAATGAATGAATTTCGCACGATTTTCATTTTGAATTTGTTGCATGTTAAGTTTGTGATGTAAGAAACCTAACAACCCCTTAGTAGCATATGTAATTTAGGCAATCCTTAGGTAGTATAGATAAGCATTTAAATATTTTTGAAATACCCTATGTAACCCCATAGATATTTTTTAGGTACCCTAGGTAGCCCCTAAGTAATTTATGTAACTTAAGTAGTTTAAGATAAGTTTAACATGTAAATCAAATATGTTATAAATTACAATGTTTATTGAAGTGTGGTTCCATTTTTGTGTTTTATAAAAATTGTTGGTGCAATGGTAATTTTTTTGTCCTTCGTTGTGTGAGTGAGGACATCAAATCCTTATTCTTGCAATTTATTTATTTTAGTTTAGGTTAGGTAGGTAGATGCTTATGTTAGGTTAAGGTGGCTAAACCTCCTAGGCTCCTTAACCCATGTTTTTAGCCTAGGCAACCTAGGCTTTAAATATGTTAGATTTTAGCCTATTTTCCCTAGTTTTAACCGACCTAGCCTAGGTTGTTAAACCTATATTACTTAATTTTAGCTACATAACTTAAAGTAAATAGGTTAAGTTATGTCACCGACCCTAGGTTAACCTAAGGTAGGCCACATGATATAATTTGTTCAATTTGGAGGTTGTCATGTGTCAACATTTTAGTGACCAAAATAATTCCTTATTTTGCATTGACTCAAACCCAATCCAATGGCACAAAATAGTCCATGTGATCATTAGGTTTGTCCTCCATGAATATGTTCGCAATATTATGTTCCTAAACCCATAATCCATTTAAACCCAATGTTACATAAAAAGTTCAATGAAAAGAAAGAAAAAACATTCATTGGGAAGCAAAAGGTAGCTTGTTGTGTGATGTTCAATTTGTGTAACAAAACACCAAGATCATATTGCATGAGGGAGGTTTGACAACCTTGTGAAATGTTAGATCATATTTTTGCATAGTTCCAATGTTTTGCTAGATTTTTAAACATTGACAAAATAAATTAAATTAAAAATGTAACAAAATTGTTATTGCAACACCACAAATTGGATAATAAAGAGATTTTAAATTCAAAACTCTTTCACAATTCCTAAATCTACCCCAAAAAAAATGCGCCATAATTGATTACATGTACAAAACATCAAACATGATTTGCTCCTAGTTCAATCGCTTGTAGGTTCTTGTGTTTTTCTTGGCTTCCATGTCTTATATCCTCTACTATGATTTTTTAATCTATTTTTTCAATGGAAAAAGAAAGCACCATCATATCAGTGAAAATAACTCGAAAAACCAAAGATGAAAAAGATGATGAGCAAGTCATCACAAAAGGTCATGTGCACAATCAAAGATTTTAAAAGACATGATGGAAAATAAAAATGATAAAAAACTAAAATCTCAAAACAACAAAACACAAAATCCTTCTAAACCCAAAACCTTGAAAATTCATGTTGAACCTGCCAAAGTGAGTCCTCTCCAAATTCTTTTCACATGTTAATAATAGTTGTCTTGTTTAGATAGGGTTTTGTGTGAGCTATGTTCCATCTCTAGTCTTATCTTCATATACCATCAAAGGTTAAGTTATTTGGTTCGTAGTCAAGAATTCAACCACCAACAAACCTTGAATTGACAAACATTGATCTTTATGTCGTGTGAAGCGTTTGAAACATTGATACATGGAAATTATAAAATCCTACCTCAATTTTGCCTTGTGCAATTCCTTTATATCCACACAACCTTACTCATGGGGTTTTGCTTTACATGTAAAGCACCAACATATATTTCCCAGTTATTTGTAGGGCACCTCGCAAGGGAACTCTTCTTCCATTAAAAGGTGGGGAATTTTAGATAACAAAATGCTTTGCTATTTTAGAAAACAAAATGCCTTCTCCTCCCACGATGGGAGTTTCATTTTCAAAAACACCTCACCTTTCTTTTCAAAAATTTTGGGTGATATCCAACATGTAAGAAAAAAATGAAACATTGCTTTGTGCTTTATGTGGGGTAATGCTTTTAGAGTGGGGTGTTCCCAAAAGAAGCATCCTCTTGGCTCTCAAGTGGTTCAAGCCCCCCTAGGTGTATCCTACACGTAAAACACTTCAAGAGTTTTTTCTTTGTATTCCAAAAGAGACTTTCCTCAATCAAAGGGACCTTCAGCTATTCACATGCAAACCTTCTCTCATTCAAAAGTGCCTATTGGTACTACTGCATGGGGAAGGGTAGGAGCCCCCTAATTTTTGGGGCGTACACCCTTGGGGCTACTTCCCAATCCTCAAATCAGGGGAGGGCCTGGAGGCCCTTGGAGCATGCCTTCCCCCATGCAAAACTTAATTACTACCTATTCAAAACTCCCCGGATTTTCACCCTGTTGATTTTTGGGGTTCTAAAGGTGCATTCACACTTGGTGTTAGGGACTCTAGTGTAGAGTCCCCTAACACCATGCTAGTCATTCAGGACTTACACCTACTTACCATGAACAACACAGTGTGACACACCGCTTGTTAAAGATTCTTTGTTTGTAGGCGATCATGTAGAAAAAGTGGCGACCTTCCCTGAAGAAGATTTAGCCAAATCTGGCTATGAACCAGATATGAAATTCAAGGTTTAAAAAGCATCCTTCCATATTTTTGGCTACACATTGAAAACCAATCATATAAATGTGGCTTTTTTTTTTTTACGGTTCTTTTCCCTCACTTCTGGCGATTGAAAACCCTCCAAAATCACTTAAATTTCGAATTATTAAAAAAAAGGGGGGGCAGACCAACCTGGACATCTGCTTTAGGCGGGTACCGAAATTTACCACTAGGTCGACTCCTTTCTTGCCGATTTGGATCACTGCCGTTCATCGGTCGCGCTCACCCCCGCCCTTTTGGTCTTGTACTCTCACCCTACTCGACGAGGAAGACGAAGAAGGACGCACGCGCGATGGTGTCTAGAGTTCTTCTAGAAAATTATTTTGTTCCTTGTGTGTACTACTCGGTGTGTTGCGATTGTGGGATGCAATCTGTTAGTTTGAGAGTTTCTGGAGTTTGTTGTGTCTAGTTTTGGATCTCTCTCTCTCTCTCTCTCTCTCTCTCTCTCTCATAGCCAAAGCTTTTTTGTGGCTTTGCCCTGTTTAGAGCTCATGATGTCTATGGCTCTTGAAGTATGTCTGCAGCTTTGTGGCGTTCTGGGCAGGCGGCTGCTTGCACTTGTTGTACATCTGGAGCCTCTGAGGGGAGATCCGTGAATAATACCTAGGTCAAGGCGAAGAATGTGAAGGATAGAGGGCGGCGGGGACGGCAGAGGAGGTTGGTGTTTAGGAGCCGCCGCAGCGGCAGGAGCGAAAAAACCACATCCCGCAGCCATGGGTAGTAGGGAGGCGTCTTCGCATGCGAAGGAGGAGGGTGAGGACGTGGAAGCGGCGACAGCGCTGAATTGTGGGATGTCGTTGGGGGAGGGCATATGCAGCGTGGGGGAGAATTTCGATCCGCTTCTTGTTGGTCGTCTAACCATTACGGTACGTTTTTCTCACTTTTTTTAACGGATCAGTTGTTTCGAGGTTCTGCTAGTCTAGGATTTTCGATGAAAGTATCGGCAGGAAATGCAAAGCAGTATGCCTCCGGTTCTCTGGTACCAGTGATTGAAGTGTTTGAAGGCGAAGATCACTATAATGCGGCCACTTTCTTCTTGTCTACAGTGCTATACACCTGTTTTTAACCGACACTGAAAAAAGGGCTGCTCACTTGACCATGTCTTGCATCATTTGGATTTGGATTACTGCTCTGGCCTTTGATCACCTCAAGCGCTGTGCATGTAGACCTTGTGTGCTTTGGAATCACAATTTCAGAGTCGCTGTCAACCTGTTTGATTTAGAATTAGGGTTAGACTTTGCCATTGCACTACAAGAACAACCCACTGATGGGCTGTGCATTTGACAGAAGCAATCTCGTGCACCAAACATGAGCAGCAGTATTCATGAAGCTCCCCTTCTTCAGGCTTTGAATTGCCTGGTCAGGTCCCATTCCCTTAAATGTGTAGGTGGAACCCAAACTTATGATATTCAACTCAAGCATCTACTTCTTGGACCTCAAGCTCCAGTGGAGGATTTGACAGCTGTATAATGGGGATCATCAATCTTTTAGTGGATCACCATTGGTATGATCGTCTTTTAGTAGTCACCATTGGTCTGCTTAGAGGGATATTTTCAGGATGCAGGAAGCTGCAATCAGTAGCCTCTATGTAGGCCTCACTATGCCATAGAATTAGATGCTTGCTTGTACAAGGTCGAGCTAAAATGAAATGAAGCTTACCCTCACAAGCTTGTTGCAGCTTGAATGAGGATCCTTGATGTCTTAAATTAGCTCTGTCTCTTGAGTGCTATCCAACACCATGACTGAGTCTTCCTGTTGCTTCCAGAAATGCAACTGAAACTTAGGATGCAGTTGTTTGTATGATGGTTTGCATAAAATCTTGGGCAGATAAATTATACCTACAACATTGTCAGGAGCCAATGTAATGGCAGTTTGTCACTGCTATTCATGATGAAGGTGGTGAGACTTTGTGATCAACACTCATAAGGTTATGGCAGTACTCATTGTTGTGTTACCTTCAAAGTGTTGTTGTGGAGTTTGCTCTGCAGTCTAATAGATATGGGGATCATAGATTTTTGTGGTTGTTGTGACCTTTGCAATGCAGAACTGCACACACTGGAAGGACTGAACAATTGTGTAGGCATTGTGATTGACAGGGGACACTGGCGATGCTCATAACCTTGCTGGCCATTCTCACTTGGTATTTTACATCAAAACATGCAGAGAAATCTGTCAGTGTTGTGGCTTCAGCACTCCGAGATGAGCTCTTAGCACGCACACAGGATAGCACAAGAGAACTCCTGCAGGCAAACAATGCATCCACTCTTTCACTTGCAGGATTTCTTGGCTCCCCTCTTTTGCCAATGAACTTCTCTGCATTCTCTACCCTTGAGGAGCAGGTTCATCTTCCTCCTTGGTACTCTCTCATATTATTGTCTTGGATTGGAAATCCTTAATGCGATGACTGTTCCAGTTCTTGGTTAAAACTGAAATCTAAGGAAGGAAACCCTTCTTCCTCATGAACCCAATTGCATGCCCTTATACATTCAGTTTTACCTTGCATTGCAGAGACTTGTCACCCGAAATTCTGGGTTACCTAGAGGACAGTAATGTGCTTGACCCAATTCTCCTCTTATTGCATTTCTGTTATCCTCTGTGCACTGATTTGTGTTCCTGTTGTCTTCTTGAACAGGTGAGACCTGCATTATTCCTTGTATATTATGCTCTACGTGACAAGTACCAAGTCTCCTTCTTTGGAAATAACAGGATGTTTTTGTCATATTCATCAGAGTTCAATGACACATCACTGGTGTTTGCCAACTCTTCTTATCCATCTTCCTTCATGGCAAGAACACGCTCTTTGCAATCTGAAGTGCTTAATGTCTTGAGCCCATACAAGCAGCTTTCAATGAGTCATACTCAGTATAATTGTTATCGGCAGCCCGCTGATGCAATCACGGGTCTGCCGACAGGGGATGCAATTCCATTTGTTCCTGTTCCCTACTGGGAGAGTGAACTCTTTAACACAAGTTTGCACTCGGAGTCAGGAACATCCTGGGGCTTCCTTCTATCAGGATCAGGAAGTCTTCTTTTCTTCTCACTGTCACCAGTCAGGCAGTCTCATGGATCTGATCCCATTGGTGTGGCTGTCATTGGGATCTCAATGGAAAAAATCAACACACTACTCACAAGCCTCAGTTTCAAGGGTGGCAGTCTTTACATGACAACTGATGATAACAGGTTGTTAGCACAGACTGGAGATGCAGTTGTTATCAAAGTTGGCTCCTTGGGGGTGCCAATTTTACCTTCTGCAATGAGCTCAAATAACTCTGTTGTTGCTGGTGCTGCAAGATACTTGGTATCTTTAGTGGAGGGCAATATGACTCTCCTGAGCAAAAAGGTTTTTAGGGCTGATCGTGTGCTGATAGGGGGCACGGAATACACAGTTGACAGCGCCCCTATGCAGGTTGCGGATATCACCCTGGTATTATTTTGCCTTTGTGCACAACCTTTCCATAAAGATTAGTAGCTATAGCTTTTAACAAGCCTGGTTGCTAAAGATACTACCAAAATATGTTGGATCTGAATTGCAACCCAAATAAGACTGGTGCATGCAGGTTACATAGCATTGGATCAGTATTTGACATAATTTATGTTTATCCATGTGAACATCATTTGTGAGGAGTATCATAGTTTTGCAATTCTGATGGAATTTTGGAAAACAAAGCAGGTGTTTGTCATGGTGCTGCCTCGAAATAGCATTTGGGGTCCAACTGACAGTCGCAGCCATGTGGCACTAGCATCACTAGTTGTGCTGGCAACATGTGTTGGCATGGTTGGCTGCTTCTTCATCCTCGTCCTCACCAAAGGTGTAAGCAATGAAATTCAGCTCCGTGCAGCTCTTTTTCAACAGCTGGAGGCCACCAAGCAAGCAGAGTCAAGAAACTCCCACAAGTCCATAGTGTTTGCCAGCATGAGCCATGACCTCCGCACTCCACTGGCTGCCATTCTTGGTCTCATTGATCTTTGCCTCTGTGATGCAACAGAATCATCAGAGCTCGAGTCTAATCTGTTTCATATGAAGTCCTGTGCAACAAACTTACTTGGTGCGTTGTCTGTTTTCTTCATTCAGCATCAGGCTACTTTGCAATGTGAAGGTGGAATGCATGCATTGGTTATAGATGCAACTTCAGTCAATTTATATGGAAATTTGGGATGTTGCTAAATTAGCTGTGGTTCTGTTATTGCAGGAATACTGAACACAATTCTTGACATGAGCAAAATTGAGGCTGGAAAGCTTGAACTGGAGGAAACAGAATTCAACCTAGTTAGTGTAATGGAGGAGGTGGTGGACATGTTTGCAGTTTTGGGTGTTCAAAAAGGTATTGAAGTTGTGCTTGACCTTCCTGATGAATCAATCCAGCATGTGGCACATGTAAAGGGCGATTCAGGTCGAGTGAAGCAGCTGCTCTCTAACCTTCTCAGCAATGGTGTGAAATTCACCAGTGAAGGTCATGTTGTTTTACGAGCATGGCCCAAGCAGAAAAGTTCGGCAAGTGCTCTATGCAGTTGTGATAAAGTACACAGTGGTGTCTTTGGAAGCCTTGGAAAGCACTTGCAACACATTCTCTCAGATAAGAACAAGAAATACGAGGAATTGGATGCAAATCTTGACAGTTCCAGGACACACAATGAAATTGAGTTTGAATTTGATGTTGAGGACACTGGGAAAGGCATTCCCCTTGAGAGGAGGAAGGCAGTGTTTGAAAATTTTGTGCAGGGTGATTCATCTGTTCCTCGAACACATGGTGGCACAGGGCTTGGTCTTGGCATTGTATATTCATTGGTGAGAACCTTTCACTTGCTCAGTCTTGAACAACTAACAATGTTCTGCATAGTTTTATCAGAGCATGTTTCAGCATGTTGGCATGTGTGAGTCCACTTAAATTTTTGCCCAGGGCTGAATTTTCCAGATATCTATGGGCATGGGCCAGGAGAGGGGGACTTGGTTTGAAAGGTGCCAGCTCTTTTGAGGAATATCAATTCCAATGTCCAAAATTAGTCACTTTTACCTTATGGTTTTGGCTGTAGTTGATCAGATTTTATCTCAGTGCTTTAACTATTGAACAGTCATAAGCACAGATGTTTACTCTGCTGGCTCATATTGTACCATCTATGTCTTTTTGAGTGCTGGCCAACATCATGACTGAGTCTTTGCACTACTTTGAGAAATAAAACAGAAACTCAGTTATAATTGTTACCCGGAATTTGGGCATTTTATATACTTACCTGCACCCACCATCCTGAGATGATGAAGTCAGTGGGGAGTCATGACAGCTAATCACTGCAATTCATGATGACAGTGACAGTCTAATTCTTTGTAATCGACAGTCTTAAGATTATGACTGCACTCATTCTTGTCATGTTAGTTTTGGCTTCGCTGCAACTGACACAGTGGTTACCTCCACAGTTATTGCAGAGTTTTCTCTGAAATCTCATAGATGTGGGTTTAGTGCACCTTTGCATATCAGCATATCAAAGCATTTTCTATATGGTGTTCATAAGTGTTTGTGCCGTGATGAACTAAACAGGTTTGTCTAATGGGTGGGGACATTAGCATCATTGACAAAGATCAGCCTGGTGAGCCTGGTACACGTTTTCGCTTCAACCTCATATTTCCCTGTGCTGAGGAACAGCCTGAAAAGCAAAAGCAGCGCAGAAATTATCCAAAAATTCCTGCTGGAGTCAGGCTCTCGGGAGGTCCTGCATTCCAGGCTCCATCAGTCAGTACTCTCAACATGTCAACAGATGGAGGAAATTGTTTGCATCGAATGCAAATGTCAAGCTTTGGCAACCTGCCACAAGTTGATGGCATTCATGTTTTGTTGGCCATGCAAGGGCAGGCAGGGAAACAAGTTGTCAAGCGATGGATGGAGCAACGTGGATTGCAGGTAAAAAACATGATTCGTGCACTGGTGTCAAATCTTTGAATTTTTTTCCAGGTCAGACTGGATGAATGTATTTGTTGATTTTTGCTCTGAATCTTGAGTGACTATTGTGTGTTGATTTATGCACATGGACTTATGTGCCTAAAATGCTACAGTCTGTAGCTTGGGTAGATGTTGAATCCCTGTGTGGAGATTCCAAGGTGTTGTCAATCAGTAGGATGCATTTGAATGGTGGACACATATATCCAGAGTTTTGATCTTTTTGCCATTTGATATCAAGAGAGCAGTTAAATTGTATCATAGCATCTTTGATTCTGATGATGGGAATGATCTGGCAGGTTTGGTCAGTTAGCCACTGGGATGAGTTTCTACCCATGTTTGAGAGGATAAAGCAGAGAGTGTTACTGAAGGAGAGCTTCTCAAATCCACCTGTTCGTGAGTTAATTAGAGAGGAATATCCTGAATCAGATGGGTCTGGCAACCTTGATAGCCAACTGCGCAGCTGGTTTGAGGTATGGGCTGCTGGCTTAGATCCCGTGCGACGTACTTCTTTTGAAACTTGGGCCGCCAACCTGAATGGTCGGCAGCAGAGTGAAGTGGTTGCTACCTCAAGTGACATACAAGCCCAGGGAATGTCAAGAGATGATTCTGTCTCTTCCTCTTGTGGATCATTAATGAAAAATGAAAGGATTTCAGGAACTGGGATTCTAGTAGTTGTGGACTTGGCCTTGGCTCCTGATTCACTGGAGGAGGTGTTCCTGGCTTTGGAAGGTGGGTTACCACAAACTTCAGCAATGGTCAGAGTGGTCTGGTTGCTCACTGCAAACACCCCTGGTGCAGCCCTCCTTCGTCTGAAAAGAAAGAAAGGAGCTATTGCATGCCACCTTGTTCTACACAAGCCTTTGCATGGGTCACGCCTTCAATCTCTTTGGAATCAGGTATCTATATGGGTTGTTGTTCATAAATTATTGAATTTGGGTCCAGTGCCTGATATCAGTAGCTTTTGCAGAATAGGTTTCCCAAATTTTGGGCACATTATAATATGCTTCTCAGCACCTACCATCCAGAGTTAATGAAGGTAGTGGGTAGTCATGGCAGCATATTACTGCTATATGTGATGATGATGATGGTCTGAAGCTTTTGGGAAACACTCACAAAGTTATAAAAGCCTAACTCATTGTCATATTACCTTTGAATTGTTGCCACTCTTTAATCTCATTGATATTACATTGGTAGCTGTTCATGCTGAGGGCTGGTTTTGCTACTGGATGCTAATGTTCCACTTTCACTGGATTGTAATAGGTGGAGTTACTTGTAAAGAGCAAAGACATCTATGCTGGAACCAGTATGGTTGGGCCAGCCTCAGATTCAGGGGAAATCAGGGCAGGGCCCCAATCACCTTGGCAACCTGTTCTTGCCTCGATGAACGAGTCACACATGGACAGCACCTCAGACACAGAAAATAGCAGAGCTGCTGAAAATATTGATATTGTCTCCAAAATGATGCTGCATCGACAGTCGAGCAGGGATTTGTCCACCAGCCTGAATCCAAGAGAAGATATTGCTACCTGCCTTGAAAATAGGTCGGATTCCAAGGAGATAGGTGAAGATATCCACCCAAAAAAGGACTTAGCTTCAGTGGTGGCAATGCAGGTTGCCAGTACAGGTTCTGTGGCAAGTACTGATGTCAATTTGGTGATACCATCCAAGAGGGGTACAAGAGAGAGTGAGATAATGGGTCCTGCAGATTCACTTGCAGGCATGCATATCTTGGTAGCTGAGGACAATCGTGTTCTTCAGAAATTAACAAAAACTATGCTACTACGACTAGGTGCAACTGTTGTGTGTGTGGACAATGGTGCAGAAGCAGCCCAGCTGGTGTTAGCTAATCTACCACGACCCTTGGGCTCACTGGTCTCCTATGGCAGCTTAAAAAAACGTGCAGACTCTAAAGGGGAAGTCCATGAAGACGAGCAGGTTCAGGTTCAGGTCTCTACAGTTAAGCCACGGCCATTCGATTTGGTGCTCATGGACTGTCAGGTGCAGTGTTACCCCTCTAGAATCCAAATTTGCAATTATCTAGGTAAGTTGTGATAGAGAAGTTGCTGTCATATATGATACTGTTGATGGTCACTGAACAGGTGAGAGACTGTCACTTGTGTTCACACTGTTAGTCTTATTGTCCTTCATCTTATTTCTACCCTTTCTGTGTGGTTCTTCCTGGTTCTTGAGTCCTTATCTGGAAGTCTTTCAACTCAAGGAAAAGTTTTAACCTTGTTCTGGCTTTCTTAATTGTGAGTATCAAGACTCCTTAATTCTGACGAGAGTTATTATATAGGTTGTCATCGCAGGTGAACATAGGATCAGTCCCATCATTGTCCTGTAGATATTGTCAGATTCCAAACTCTAAAAACTTCACTAGATAACCGAAGGGCTATGTAGTGCCTGGTTCCAATTGTTGCTACCAAATTCAGCCTGGTGGCATTGGACTGTTGCACAGGCCCATGTTTACTAATATGTTGAAGTAGTTGGATACCTAGCCAACAATCTGAATCTTGAAACCGGATTAGAAGCTTCAAGATCTTAACAGGCCAACTTCCCATCATCATGCTTTATAGATATGAGTAGAACTTATGTTTGACTTGCCATCTATGACATAGGCACTAATGTGGTTTAAAGAATTGGTGGTGCAGATGCCAGTGTTGGATGGATATGGTGCCACTCAACGAATCCGAGAACAGGAACGTCAAATGGGATGGCACACCCCTGTAATTGCCCTCACAGCTCATGCAATGGCCAAGGATGAGAGCAAATGCATTGAAGCTGGAATGGACTTCTATCTCACAAAGCCCCTTGCCACAAAAGCCCTGCTGGCTGTTGCTGCGGAGCTTAATTCAAGCAGATGACAGCATCCATGCCTGAAAATGTTGTGATATAACTGATAGCAATTCTTTTTGCCATTTAACCTAGAAAATGGTTTCTTACTGGCACTCTTTGAACTTAAGCTGCTTTTGAAACATTCTGCCTGGAATTTTGGCAAAGCCTTTTAGAGGTTGATGTTGCCAGCAGCTGTCATGAAATAGGGAAAGGTTTTGAGTGTGATTAAACTAGCACAGTTGAAATTTGCAGGAAAAATATGCATTTTGCCTGAAGAGAGTATATTTACGAATTGATTGCTGGTGTGAAGCAATAACTGATCTGAACTTAGATGTCTTTGTTTAATTGGAGACTGGATCTGTAATATAACGGACAAAATTCCAAATTTTTGTGACATGGTCATGCAGGAGGGAGAGAGATCAAATGCAGGTTTCAGTTAGTGGGGGCTTCTTGTTTAGGGAGGCTCTGGACAAATGGGCAGGAGGAAGGACTGGAGAAATTGTGTCACACACCATGTAAGCAAGCAGAGGTAGGATTGTGGCATGAGCAAGTTGACTAGGGTAGTAGAAACTCCAGAAACTTCTAGAAGCTTGTCAACATGTCTACATTTCTCTTTGCTTTCTGTGACCATTATTGAGGAGCATGTTTGTGTGTACCCTGCTTGGTGATGCACACAATTTGTCAGGTCCCTCCTTGTGCCCATTTTTCACTTGGCAGTTAGGTTTTTAACTGGATAATATTGCAAATACATGACAACATTGTTATGGACGGTGAAAATGGACTGAAATTATTTTTCATTTAACTGCATTTTTACTATGTCTTTTTAAATAATAAAGGAGTGGCCTTGTGGCTCAGTCTTTGTGGTTTAGCAGCTCATGTGATGCTTCTTCACAAAATACAACACATTCTTGGAGGGTTGTTTTTTTGGACTTTGGGAAGGGGTTTCTTGAGAACAATATTTCTCACAACATTCTTATTTTCCCCTTGGTTCTATTTGTCCTGTATCCCAAGTATAGAGCATTTGGAAAGCTCAGGCCATTCAACTTGTGCCACAAGAAGGTGGATGATGCATGTATATTGCCTATTATTTGTGTGAGCTCCTTAACCAATTTAAAAGGTGATGAATATTGTTTTGAATAGATACACACATGGGATTCATGTTGAGCAAATGAAAGTTTATGCAATGTTGGAGCATCTATAATTTCAAAATGCATGTTGGATGTGATGTGCTTGTGAATAATCACAAGTTGTTCCAACATTTGTATCCACATTCATAGCTCAAATTGTTTTGTTCAACTAGAGATAATTTTAAAGATGTCACTTTTTATTAAATATTTTATCAAGATGTTTTGAAACCATAAGGTGCAAGTTACTTCTTGTGTTAAGGTTTTTAGACCTGAGTGAATTTGTAGTCCTTGCTTACATGCATGTCATGAATGGAGGGGCCATCTTCTACTTCTCATGCATTAATGTGGCGTAGCAAAAACTACAAGTAGCCACATCAAAAGCACACCATAATGGCTACATTGCACCAAGTTTTTTTACTCACATTCCTTTTTTTTTTTTTTTTCCATTTCTTCAATTTGAGTTCCTCCATCATTTACATTTATTGCCTTGGGAGCATTGTTCAAAAATTTGCCCAAGCTTGCATGTTGGAACTATTGCACATCCCCAACAAATTTTCTCACTCACTGACAACATAGTAAAAAAACCAAATGCATGTAGTGCATGCAATGCACCTTGCCAAAGAAAAAACAATCATATTGCGTTTGCTCACAATAACCAAAACCTTAGCTTACAATCATTTAATGTTACAATTGAACAAAAGGATTGAACTTGAATGGCAATGAAAAGTAGACATTCAATGAAGGTTATGCAAAAAATAACTAGCAAAGGCTACCTTTGCTTATTGTTAGTGAATCAAAAAAAGAAGTTGAAATGTGTGTTTGAATGCATTTTGAATTTTACATGGCAATACTATTGTTAATTCCATTGCTAATAACATGCATTGATATTACTTGCATAATTATCAAACATTGCCCCAAGTTTTGAAAGGGGGAGGAATGTAAAGTGTAAACCACTTGAGTTATTGCCTTTTGTTCATTATTATATACATTGAATTAGACCAATGGAGTGTCCTATAGTGTAAAACATTCTAAAAACATTCTAAAATGTATTTGAAAGGTCTTATATCCAAAAATATCCCTCTTTAAAAAAAGGAAGGATATTATGCTAACTCCTCAAAAGTGGGATGGAAATTATGCCTATTCATAGGCATAAGATCCCTCCTAGTTTTAAGAACCCTCCCCCTATTGATCCACCTATGTTTAGGTTCATGGAAACCTTTACCTCATGTTTTACAATGGGTAAAGTCTATGGGTGCAATAGATTTTCAAATTGGAGGTTAAACTCATCTATCACCATGTCTTGGGCCCTAGGGGTGCAAGTACGTAGATAGGAGCCAACATGATTACTTTACAAAAGGAATGTGAGTCCTTTTTAGTCCATTTTCACTTTTTCAGATGAAATTTTTTTTGAATGAATTTTTTTGCAACTTGTTATTAAAAATACATATAGTTGCCCCAATAGATCACATGTTTCATATTAATCATTGTTGAATAAATATGATTTTTTCAAAATGTGTAAATTTTGCCAAATTTTTCATTTCATTTTGAAAATTTATCATAATTTTGAGTCGTACCAAAATATGCTAACTACCTTAGGTTTTTGTTTCTTATAACATAAACTACAACTTTGTTTTGTATGTCATGCACATTACACCCCATTTACATGTGGTAAAAGACTCTTGAAAATTTAAAAATTTGAAAAATATTTTGAATTTTTACAAATTTAAAATTCCATATCTTTTAAATTGTGAGTGCTTTTTGAACTTGGGTAGTAGGTTACTATCATCTTATTTTTCTTACCATCAAAATTGTGTTATTACAATAGTCCTTTACCTAGTCTTTTGTAAAATTAACCACAATTTAATGCAACACCTATTCAAGTTCAAATGTCCTTTTGTAAAACCAAAACCCAAAATTAAATTTAATGAATTTTTAATTTGAATTCCTCAACATTCATAGTAGTCATTTAAAACAACTTGGAATGATTAATATAACTTTTAAATGTCAAGAAAAAAACAAATGTAAAAAAATTCACAATTTTCACCACTATTCAACATGATTTTTGGCTCCTAGCTCTATACTCACACCCCTAGGCCCCTTATTTCGATAATGTCCCCACCCTTAGGCTTTACCATATACCTAACCATTGTCTAAAACTATGATAAAATAATGTGTAGAAAGGCATATGTACATTCTTGGTGGAAGATGCCTCAACATAGGGAAGGAGAAAATATAGTCTTGAGTGGATTCCCAAAACGCAAAGTTTCTTGCATTTTTCATGTGAAATTCTAGCGATGATGAGTAAGTTAGAACTAGTTTAAGGGGGAAAATAATAGGTTCCCTTGTTTCATCCTACAAAAATAGATTCCAGAAATAATTACATCTTTCTAGCCTAGTCACCTCACTCTTTCCCTTGCCACCTACATGGACATGAAAAGGCACATGCCACTCTACCCTTCCTCCAATTTGTCTTAAGCCAAGGAACTTTAATGATTAAAGTTGAGGTTGCCTAATTTTGTTTTTAGTTTTGACTTTACAATTTTTTTTTTCTTTCCATGTTTAGTTTTTCCAATAATGGTGTGTCAAAATAATGTCAACTAACATATCGAGCTTTCATCAATATAAATGTGCTTTTTATATTATGGTATTTAACATGGATAAACAAAGATTGGTGTTTTGAAACCTTTGTTGTAGTTCATTATTTTTTCATTTAAATTTCACCATTTCATTTTTATAAATAACATGTCAATAAGTAAAGCAAGAGGAAGAGGAGAACAACCAACATGGGAAGCATTTGTATGCAAAAATAATGATAATCAAACAATAATGTTTTGGTAGTGTTAGTGTTCAACAAAGGTGGAATTTAACTTGGGACAAATAGTTGAAGACTTCATATAATGGTGAGAGATTTTTAATATGGAATTTCAAAAGAAAAATTCATCTATACTCTTCAATTTAGTTTGTAAGTTATTGATATTTCTATTTGAGTTGGAATACTTTAAATATTAAAAATTCAATTAGAACTTGTGTGATTTGCAATGTCCAATGTTTTTTTGGTGATAATATAATGTTCACAACTTGACTATATATATAGTTAAGGACAAAAGATCAAATCCCATTCATGAAATGAAATTTATGAAAATGACACAATTTCAACATTATAGACCATCCACTATTAAATTTGTTTTATATGTGTGCATTAGCATTTTTTCAAATAATTGAAAATTCATGAAATTATATAGAATTCCTTCATCAAATAGATCATTTTGCAATTTCTATGGTTTTTAATCTTGCCATTTTTGCAACATATATACCTATATAATTATGAACAAATGTGATTCAAAGATGCCACCTCTCAAACAAGAGCAAATAAAATGAAAAGGAATAGTGTATGCGAAGTTTGAAAAGTTGAAGAACAAAAAATTATGATCAAACATAACTTTAGTAATAGTGGTGCAATAATGTTGAAAAATTTGCACATCTTGAACTTCGCTTGTAAAACACTTACCAATTACTGAAATTTGAAAATTAAGCACACATTGTTATTACAACTTGGGGTTTCACAATTTTCTCTCAACATAGGTTACATCCCTTTCATTTATTTTGGATTTTAAGGATGAATAGTACTTGAACAATCCTCAACTCTCTAGATGTTATTGCAATGTGTCATAATCTTTTAATATAATATTTGATATTGATTTTTGTGAGTGCATAGTGAGGAAAGTTGGGATGAGTATGAATGTGGGGAATACATCCACACATATAATCAAGTTAACACCTCAACAATGGTTGTGAGCAAAGTTTCACTTCCAAACTATTGTAACCAAATTTGGGGGCATAGCATATTTGCAATAGATAATGATGGTGTGCGACTTTGATACACAAATCATTCATACTACTAAATGTTTTTATTCATATGATCCTAAAAACATAACTTTCAATGATCAACACCATACTTTGGCAACCATAGCACAACAATGCAATAACAACAGACACTAATTCTATGGTCCTTGATGACGCTCGACTGGAAAATGTGGATAAGACTCTCCTTGTTCACCACTCTTTGCCTGCCAACAAATATCATTCCATGATACCAATACAAAAACCCAGAATGTTTTATTGATAAAATTTCCAACCCACGGCACAAAAATTCCCCTTATTTCATTATTCCACAAAAACAATTTCCAACCCTAGACCCTCAAACATGGACTTGTCAGGCATGTGAACTTTAGACACTATCATCACTTCTAGTTATCCGGTTTTTGGGTCAAGGAAAACAAAAAACATAACCACTACCTTCGATCCTACAACTTATAAACAATTGTCATTACGTAGCAGAAAAGAAAATTCTAAATACAATGTCTTCTTGTAGTGAACATAATCACACACAAACATCAAGATTTCATAGAATGCACTTAACTTCTTCTCTATCTTAGTCCTCGTGCGTCCTCTTGCTTAAATCCTCCTTCGCATTGACCTTATCGCAATCCTCCTCCGCATTCTCCTCCACACGTCTCCATAAATAGCTCCACACAAAGCTAATCAGCCAGCACACCAAACTCACAAACAAACCAGGTATAGAAGGTTCAACAAGTAATGGCTTTGCCATTGCTAGTCACCATCGTTGTCACTCTTCACGAACAGACTGTCAAAAAGGTGATAATCGCATCACCATGCAAAAAGGCATAAAAAGAGAAAACTCTAAAGATGTCTGGCCACCCTGATCTTGACAAAAGGAAAAAAGATTCCGTACAACAACATATGATCGTATAATTATGTATTTATGATTGATTTAATTTTGTAAAAACTTGTTAAGCCATCATCTCCATGTTCTTTTTGAATCTCAACTTGATTGATATCATTTCTTATATAAAGCTAATATAAAATGGCATGCTCACAATGGTTGTAACTGATTTCAATGAATGTGTGTTTCTAAAATCGTGCATCCTTATTCCCAATGCACATTGGACAACAAAAGACAACATGAATTGTTCTTTGCGGATTTGTATCGCACAACAAATCATGCAGTGCAAAAATGGGGTTTTTTTGGAAGAAAAAAGACACCATGAAAGGGTTTTCACAAAAAAAATTTCACATTAGTTTATTTGTTAGTATACTTTCAAGTATGGTAGGAGACTGTTAATTTTTTTTTCTCTCTGTGAACATTGTCTCCATTTTGAACCTTTGGGACAAATTCATAACATCTACAAGCACTTTAAAAAGGTTTTTGTAATTTTTTTCATTGTCAAGTGTAAGTGCTAGTTCACCCATGGTGTTGGACATTGTCATTGGTAGTGTGAAGTGATAGAGCCCAAGTTGGTTCAAAAATTTATTCAGACATTCTTATATGAGATCCAAAAGTTGGAAACGCTTTGGTTGCCCTTACCTTAGATGCACCAACACAAGCTGAAATCACAAGACTGCATTCCCAGCTGCCATCAAAGTCACATCAAAAACTCAAACTGTGTCCCATGAACCTCCTGAATCAAAATAAGCTGTCATGGCCAGCTCACAGTCATTCCCACTCAAGTCAGCCCTTCAATGTCCCAGTATGAAACAACTCAAGCACTCCACTTGCAAAAACGGAAACAGATCTAAAGGTCTGCAACTATTCCCATCAGGAACAAAGTTCCATCAGACTAAGTTCCATCAGACTGCATGCTTCTACAGGTCACCAAGACCCCACTATTGAAGTCCAGTGTGCAGCTCTAGATTGTCCAATGTAACACCATAGAATCAGTACCCAAGCTTCCCATGCCCATACTGAATCACTGTCAGCAGAATCACTCATGCTCCACTTATTTTCAGTCCCATCAAATGCAAAAGATCGACAATCTTTGACATTCTCCTCAACTGTCAGCCATTCTCTCTTTTTTGACACCTGAGGGAGTGCATCTGCACCTCATAGCTACTGGTCTACATACACCAAAAGAACCAATTCTCAAGCCCCATACACTAGAGGTCTGCTCTCCCTGTCCCTTTACCACAGACTTCTGCACATGACCAGCTAGCTCTCTATGGTCTCCTTTTTTAGTGAAGCATGTAGTAACATCAGTTGCATCAACTCTTGGGCAACATTAAAAAAAAGAAAAAGAAAACAAGCACAGAGAAAGCTAATGGTTCCCTTCCTTTACTACACAGTTTGAGCAACAAAAGTCTCTTTTCTGGTCTACTCTGGTCTAAGCCTCAATCAAGATCTACAAAGCCCATAAGCAACACAACATCAAAATATCTCATGAGCACATAAAATGGACAAATCCTGATCAAACAGTTCTGCACTTGTCTCCAAAATTTAGACCTCCAGAAAGCTCATCACTCACCTTCATTTTGCATAGTTCCATTCTTCCCTAAATCAATCCTTCTCCCCTCAGGGTTCCTGCCCCTCAGCTCTATTCAGCTCTCCCTTCTCAACACAAATGCTTAATCCACACAGACAAAAAGCAAAACAGGTCTATCATCTGTAACTCTTGGCCCATCAAGTCCTTATCATTCAACTTCTCTACTTAGGTAAGATGTCTGCCTCAAATGGCACCCGAGCAAAACCAGAATGTAATTCATAAAAGAAGAGGAATCCTTTTCATCACTTCCATGAGTGACAGGAAAATTGCCTCTCCTCAGAGCTATCCATCTCTGACTCTGAGATAGAGTTATTTGTAAAGCAATCTGTATAGAATTTCAAATGTATCTCACAAACATGAACAAACTCAGAACAAACAAAAATTCTCCTTCTGATGCATTTGCAACTTCAGTAAGCACAAGTAACTCACACTTGTTTTGCATTGGTATGCCTCCTCATCCTTCATCTCTCTCTCTCAAACTCTGATCCAGCCTTCCACATCCTGCTTCTTCCTGTGTTGCCTTTGCACCAAGGTTTCTGTTACAGCCTTTGTACAGCCTTCATGTTGCTCTCTGACAGGTTACATCTTGTCCACCATTGCCATTTCTAATACAAAATTTTGAGTTCAAGGTAACTCAACTACTCTCCCTCACTCTCAGCTCACATAATGTTGTTGAGACTTGACCAGTCCAGCAAAATGTAAATGCCTTCACGAATGGAAACTCAACACAGACATCCATTACCCAAGTTCAGCACAACTCACTGGAAAGTTAAGTGAGGAGAACCCAAGAGCTATTGATCACCCTCCAGATGTCTTGGTAATTCTGAACACCAATTGCCCAATTGCCTGCTATAAGGTTCTAACTCAAGATGGGGTGGTAATATGGCATATCCCTGATTGAGAGTTTAGAACTGAATCCAAGCAGTCCAAAGATGATTCCATCAAACTCTACCAGTCACCAATAAGATACTCTGAAAATACTAGAAATATCCTTTCCCTCCCAATTGTCCAATTCCATTCATTACACTCTAAAAATAAAATCCAACTGCATACACAAAAGAATTCAGGAACTGTAAACTCCAATCTAAAAGGAGGACTTCTACACCAACACATACACCACTTAGAACCAAAACTGAGTTCTGACATTGAGACATCAGCGGCCACAGTGCTTCTCAGGGCAGTCTAAGGAAAACACTCATATATCTACTCACCATTTAAACAAAAGATGAACTGAGAAAATGACTAGAAGAGTCTGCCTAGCCAGTGCCTTTTCTTCCCATGATGATGTGCCTGACGGTGCAGAAAATCCTCTGAGCCAAGTAAACAGAAACAAAACCATTAGAGGGGTAATTGTAGCAGCCACCACATTAGCCTAAGCTACTTGTGGCTTGTATGTGTAGCAGGCTGCACCTGAAACACATTCCAATATCTGAGCCTACTTGGTTGAGGATAAGATGCATGGCAACCTTAAACCAATCTTGATTTGAAATTAAAAAATGCTCAGTACATAGGGACCAACTAGGATCCACCATGGCAAAAAGCAATCTAGTGACGACATTCCTGGTCAATGATGCTATATGAGAAAAAGAGTTCACTGCTAAATCTTTCATTTAAAGAAGCTGTCTTCACCTCCAGTGATTCTAGAGGAGTGGCCTCCAGGGCCATTGTGAAATCTATCACCCCTGGGGATGTTTCTGCCACATGGCAATGATGCAGAGCCCTAAACAAATCACGACATAATGAGGTAGAATAAAGAATGTAATGAACAGTGCAAGCAGTATGACTTACCACCTGCAGGGTAAATTGAGTTGTAGTGGACCTCTGCCCAGAAGCTGAGATACATTTCTGCAGATATTTCCAAGACCACAATGCTAGTTTGTTCAAGAACATGCCTGAGAGAATGACAAAACATGTCTCAGAACTATTAAATAATTCCTGGCCGCTACTTGACCACAGCAGCCTGTAATAGATTAATTTCTGTTCCTGTTAGGAAACAAAAAGACATTTAAAATCTAAATTCACTTTCAGTGATTATATTTCCCACAATTGAGACTGACAGAATCTGCAATTCCACTAACTACAATGATACCCTCATGAGTATATGCACGGGCCAAGGCACAAATATATATACCTCGCTCAGACTTCTGCTCTGTGGGAGTAATTTCAATGAAGCATGTGTCTTTGAAGGATGTGATTAACGAAATTTTAACACCATACTGCAAAAAAGACACATTTCAGCATTTCAGCACTCCACTAGATTAAGCATTGTCTCCTGATAGCTCTCCACAATGCATGACTCCATGTTCAAAAAATCAGATCTTGAGATCAAAATCCTAATTTTCCAGCATTAGAATTTAAATGTCTGCACATCTCATATTGAGACCAAGTAATCACAAGTAAATAAAGGAGGTCAAACTTTGTCAAAGTATACCTGTAAAGATCTCACAGGGTTCCCTCATGGTGCTATACAGCATGTGACAGAAGGGAAGAAAGTAGGATATCTAGTATTTGGTAGAAAGCTATACTGACAATAACTGGCAGACAGAGGAGGCCAGTTGACAGTAATTTAAAAAGTTGCAAAAGAGTAGGTGAGAGATTACATAGTCTGCAGCAGCTTGCAGGGTTACATGGTCACCCCATTCACCATTCCTACAACCCCACTCTTTTTCAGTTACTCTATTTATGATTGTGATTGTTGCTGACATGCTAATCTGCACTGTGGAACATCAAACACATATGTACAAAACTGGGACACTTGGAATGGCATACTTTCCCATATTCTTCACATAGTCTGTATACTTCATTGGTACGTAGTTTGAATATACATCTGGAGTTGTCTTTAACTGGCCCATCAACCCAAAAAGCAGTGAAAAAAGGAGTCACACTTCCATTTGGTTTTAGCCCTTGCATATGAGCAGCTGCATAGATGAGTGAACTTTTGAACCATTAGAAGAGATTATGAGACCCCAGGTGGTGACTCGTATGTTGACTTGTGCAGCCCAAGTTTCTATGCATCTAGAAGCCTATGATTTCAGAACCAGAAATGTGAGGCCCCTTTCCTCATAACTTTTCAAGCCAAACAAACAATACTTGTCTATAGAAGCTTTACCCATCCACTCCACCACAACAAAGATGTAAGCCTTGAATTTCAGTTGATTTTGGTCAAAAAATCACCCATAGTTTATCTTTTCAGCTGAAAATAAAAAAGCAATCCAATAGGAAGCCCAAGAGTCTCAATAAGGAAGAAACCTGAGTCACCACTGACTTCCTGACAAATTTGTGATGCTCAGGAGTGCGATAAAGCTGGTCTGACAATGCACGAAACTGCCACCAACCCGCCATTCATGCTAGTACAGATTAGATACAAGAAAAAAACCAATGGACACACTTGATCTATACAAGAGAGAAATTGAACAATGCAAAACTGCTAAATAGTCAGCTTAAAGAGCCAGTGGATCGAGAGTACAATCTGTAAACTGCAAAGGAAGGCAAAGAGAATCAACATTTTACAACCTCTAGAGAAAAATCAATAAGACCATAAAAACTTTCAGACAAAAGTTAAACAGAAACATTATTACTGCATTGTAAGAAAGACAAATAGATTCCTTGGGCTATGCAGCATCTATGATTGACCACACCAAAATGAAAGTAAGGCCTCTCTGTTTCCCCTCCATTCGTAGGAATGAAATGACTTATCACCCCTAATGTTGCACCCTGAGCCACTTGATATCAAACAAAGCCATCATAAAACATTGGAGATAGCTGACCTGACAATTCCCATCACCTTTGATCTTCTGCTCAATGAGCCCATACAGATCCATCCTAACATATGGAAAACCCACCACATAATATTCCACCTTGTAAAACTGGCTGCCAGTACATTCAAGAGATTTTCTCATCACATTGACAACTACAGTCTGAATGAAGTCAGAGAAAGGTCTCACACACTTGTCCCTCACCTGTCCAGGAGGCGTCTGTGGTCTGCTGAAGCATCATCATAGGTTGGTATTGATCCATTTATTTTTGGGACATGCTGCATTGTGTAACATATCATTGCACACATTTAGTGTCTTATGTAGTGAAAATTTGACTGAATCTACATACTGCAGTAGAATAACTACATTGAAACAGTAAAATATTGTCTGGCAACAAACCAGAAGAGGAAATATGTACTAAGTGCAAAAGATATATGGCATTATGTTAGAAGGCATCACTTCACGTGGAAGTACCTTGATAGACTCAAGCTTAGTAAGCCGTCTTGCCACTTCTTTGTCCACTTGTGGGAACTCAGACAAGGTTAAGACAATTTGTCGGTCGTCATCATCCAAATCATAAGGCCTATTTTCATGAAGGGAGCTTGAGGGGTTTGACCCTGCTCTCTGCTGATTCATCTCCTCATCAGGGCTATCCCAGTCATAGGTAGTCACTTGGCCATAATTGCCTTCATCCAATGTATCTACATGATCCCCACCTTGGTGTACCTGCTCTGGCAACCCTTGCTTGAATTCTGGGCCTCCTCCTCTTAATGTGCTATCTGCTGTTGTAGCTATATCAACCCAATTCTGGGTGAGAAATGGTACCTGCAGCACTAACTACTATGAGTTTGTAACAATTCAGTTTTATTGTTGAGTCCACCTTTCAAAAAATTTGGGAAATTTATTGCTGCTTGTATGGGTTGAATGGGGTTAGTATGATCTAGACTTGGATTTAATCACACAACTAGTAGAAACCACATTGCTGAGGTAGGGCATAACATCCTTCTAAGATAATATCTACATGATCACCACCCCACAAGCATCCCGATATTCCTCCTGTTATATGTACAGTATGTAAACAGCAGTCAACTGTTGGAGTAAGAATTGATGCTGGTCTCAAAGCTATGTGAGGCCCAGTGGATGAAAGGTTAAAGATTCAATCTCAAAGCTAAAGTATAACCTGTGAGTGCTTGTGGACAGAAGCAGTAGGCCCTGCTTCCTCTTCACCGGCATCTAACTTAGAAAATTCCTCTTGCAAAGCCTGTGCAATTGCTGCATCATCTGCTGTGCTTGGTAGATGTGGTGGTGGCACCAAATTGATATAAGGATGGGACAGTGACTCAGCATAGGGAATGGCTTCATGTTCAGAACTGTGTCTGCTTGACTCAGTTACTGAACTATGACCACTGCTTCCTGCATCATACACAATCTGTCTGCCTCCATCTAGCTCATGTAGACCCCACTTCACTAGATTCTCATCTGCTGATGTTATCATTTGTGTTTTATATACTTTCTCTTGCCGGATGTTCCTGTACTAGACCTGTCAACTGGATGTCCTGATACCCAAACCACCATAAACCACCTGATCACCCGTGCCCCCAAAGGCCACATTCACTGAGATGAACAGAATATGCTTGTGGCTTCCTCAGTGGATTCTAAGCAGTAAGTCCAGTGTACCTGCTACTCAAGTCACAACCCTCCTTGGGTGGAACATCGCATTTTAGAACTTGACACTGCTCCTCAAGAGAGAGAAGGAAATGGAAAGTCCTAAATATTAATTGACCTTCAAAAAATGAGCCCACTTCTCCTTGCTCCCACATCCAAAGCTGCAGAGACTCAGAAGAGGCCTCAAGAAGAGCAGCTTGACTAGTAATGGATTACTGATGCTTTCACTTAGACCATGTTACCTGTATACACCACACCCAACCCAATAAGGTGCAAGAAGTTTACACTGTCAAGGACTCCAATGATTTTTAGCACTGATACCAAAAAAATTCATACTCATGTCAAGCACACAAAATGTTGGACCTTTTTGGCAGTCTCCACATTTGTTAGGGTGTCACTCTAGTCAGTACCTTATCATGTCAAGAGTAAGGTCTCCTCTGCAACAACCACAACTGTACAAAAATGTACAAGAATATCAGGATTACAACCTTTGAAAAAATAATCACATTCTAAAGTCCACTTCAAGAACAAGATTGGGATATCACATCCACATCAAGATTGAACACTCCCTGAAAGCAGAAGCAACCCATGTACTGGCTGTCCTTGAAGATCTTAGGCTCCAGAGGATACCCTTGGCACTCTCAATAAGTGTTCTCATAAAATGAAAAAGGACTCTAGTTTATTCTAACAAATTTTAAAGCAGCTTACAAAATGTCTGTATACTGCATCATCTTGAGGCATGTAAAGTGAGATGGAGAATTTTGCACTTGAATTTCAGAGACTAAGGGGACACATCAAAAACAGTTTGCCCTATTTTATCTTTGCGACTTTGGGCTTATACGCAATCCTCCAAAAGACAAGCTCCAAACTTCAGTGCAGGTAATAATATCGTACACAAGCTTGATGTTTGTAATAGCAATCAGGGAGCAAGAAATTCTCAAAAGACATGAATTTCCCTGACAGTTGCAACTGATGTACTAGACAACACTTATAACCACCTCTTTTCTCTCCGTTCGCGAGCAATAGACTCGGATGTTAGGTAAGGATAGGAGAAATCCGAGATAGGTAGAGCGAAACTGAAGTAGAACGATTCCGACATAACAGATCTTGAAGCGAACAGGAGAGGAGAGAGTGGGGGAGAGAGAGGGACAGCTAGAGAGAGGGAGGGGGAAGGGGGGGAAGAAAGAGGGACTTATCAACTTACAAGAAAGAACTACGACCGCTGCTTCTTCCATCCTGCCATCCCCACCGAAGACGGTTTTTTTTCTCTTCAACAACAGAACCAAACGCGGTGAAAATTGTACAGGGAGTCGCAGCAGGTTTTTCTCTTCAATCACAGAACCAGACGCGGTGCAAACTGTACAGGGAGTTGCAGTAGCTTGTGAGGAAGCTGTTGAGATCCTGAGAAACCAAGGATGATGGAGTGAAGGTGCAAAATCTTGGTCGCAAAGCGACGCAGATGGGTTTGGCCGAGGAGAGAGGAAATGGAACACGAGAAAGAGGACGGACGACCCCTCGGACGAAGGCGGCTGGGATGACACGTGGCAGACGTTTAGTAGCTAAAATTCCATAATGGGAGTTTTCGTTTCACACCTGAAGTTAGCGCCAGCCCAAGCGACGTCCCCTGGTCGTCCCAATGTTCCGTGTTCTTCTGTTCATAAGTTCTCGATAAGTTCGCTAGAGCTTCCAGACAATATTATCTAAGTTCTCATCTTTCATCCTACGATCGATGAATGTTCTCCAGAATTATCATGGTGACCAGTTTCTGTTTCTAAACTAGAGCTAGTTTGGAACTGTGGGGGATAGGTTTCTGTGATTCTCATTAGTTAGTTGTAGGGACACCGGATGTTCCATTGAGTTGTGTGGTGATGGGCCTCTTTGATTGGCTCATCACAAAAACATCCGATTAAGTTGTGGACACTCCCTAGATAAATATATTCTAGTGTTTCCCTTTGGTCTATCTATGTAGGCTACATTGAAGTCCAAGAAAATTTCACATCACCCCACTACCATACAAGTCTAGGTTCTTTTAGGTGATTGGAAAGATAGGTTGAACATTTATTACACACATATTCGACCAACTGTACTTGGGCAAGGTCTTATATCAGTTGGTGAGTAGGATTTTGTACATTTAGTTTTATAATGCATTTTTAATTCGCTTATCTTTCGTTAGCTTCACATTGTAGTTAGACAACGCATTCTCAATTCACTTATTCCCTAGTAGTTTGACATTGTAGGTAGAGGAGGTTCACATTGTAGTTAGACAACGCATTCTCAATTCACTTATTCCCTAGTAGTTTGACATTGTGGGTAGAGGAGGTTCACATTGTAGTTAGACAACGCATTCTCAATTCACTTATTCCCTAGTAGTTTGACATTGTAGGTAGAGGAGGTTGTGAGGTAGTGGTGCACGATATTTGAGTAGCCCTATACATTCACATTGAGTATGTGGTGTTGTAGATAGATGTTGTGAACACATTCAACATTGATTGTAGTAGGGTTATATTCCAAAAAATTTATGCAAAAGTGGTTAGTTGTTTTAACTCATCCTTTTAATATGCTCCTTTTATGCCTTTCAACTCTTTTTTAGCAAGCTTCACTATTATTATTATTTTCATTTGCATGTGTTAGGGCAATTCATTGAACAAATATCTTTTTACCCTTAATTCATTTTTGAACTTTCCCCAATTCAATGGACCTTTTCTCCTCTTTTTTGTTCCCTTTTGTGCTTGATGACACCCACATCATAAGCTTCATTTTTGTTGTCCCTCATGTTTTTGATCATTTTGCATCCTAGATGGGTTTGGTGGGAATGATAGTCCAACCTCATAAGTGCCCAATATAGTCCCCTTTTAGTTTTATTGTTGTTTTTTTTTTCCTTCCTTTAGGTTTTTGCACCATTTTGAACAATGTTAGAGTTTTGGGCATTCCATTTGGTTTCTTTTATTTAGTTTCTTCCTTTCTTTAAGATGTTTTGAATGAAGATGTGTGCCATGTAAAGGCACTACCTAGGTTAGAAAATGTTCAAGTGGCTCATGGGATCCTCTTTCGATGTTTTGCCCATTTGGTCATCTTACTTTTTTGTTCGTCCTTCAACTCTTGAAATTTTGGTGCCAAGTTGGTCTTTTTTCATTCAACCTTCATCTACGTTTTTGGGAAGTTTTTGGGCTAAGGTTCTTTAAAACTTCCAAAGGTTCACTTGGTGTGTTGACATGCAATTCTTCCATCTTTTAAGTGGGGACAAGTCTTATTTTTACCAATGCCATTGTCTTGACAACCTACTTGGGGAGATGGGGGCTTGGGCTCCTAATCATTGCATTCAAATTCTTGCATAATCACTGCCCATTTTGATTAGAAGTTATTAAGGCTAATAGTTGAGGTACATATGTTTTTGGATCCACGTCAACCTTGCTTGAAATCTTGTGCAAGTTTGAATTTAGGTGTTTGATTTTTCATTCACCTAATCATTTTCTCATTTCATACGGTTTCAAACATCTTCTCTTCAATAATGTGCACTAGCTGGGCCCTCCTTTGTTCAATAGCTCATGGCTTGGCCCATTGCATTTGTGGTTAAGTTATAAAGTCAATGGGATATACTTTTTAAAATGTTCCTTCCCTCCACGGAGGGAATGCACAATAGTCTTCAATGTCATTAGAGATGTTTTTGTTTTCATTGCTAGAAATGCTAGATTTCATTTATTACATGACTAGATGCATGTCCTTTCATTATCTTCCTTTCAATTTTCATGTTAACAAATTGATAATATTTTCACCATAAATGGGGTTGCACTTGAGAGTTGACATCATTATTGTTGATTTCATTGGCAAAGAACGAACTACATCATTGTAATCAACATCTTGGGACCTATTTTTCCCTCTTCGTTACAAAATAATATGAAAAAGGTGATGATCAACAACAAAAGATGACAATTAGGAAAAGGTGAGGAGGTCTCCCATAAAACAATGATGAGGAAAATCAACATGGACATAGACCACCAATTGCACATACATACCAAGAAGAGAGGGAAAACAATTAAGTGGGCATTGAAGAATTGAGCATGAATGCACTAGACCCAAGAGGTTGTGCGAAAAATGTGGTGTCACTTGAATCTTCAAGGTTACACAAACGACACATTGCTCATGACCGTATATCTTCTTACCCATTTTTGTGGTAATGATCTCTTTTGTTGATAGAAAATGAACATTTTACATATCACACTTTTCACATGCATCCATTTGTGTGAAGGGGTTATTTTTGTTCACTTGTCAAATTTTGAATGTTCATTAGAGGGAGCAAAATGTTTGTTCATAAGGATGTTAAATGTTTGCTTTAAAAAAGTTTTAGCCAATGGACCCCCTTTTTTTTTTTGGGGAAGCATA
>Ga0209208_10001734_pt1 | contig 31082 bp, 21 predicted proteins | sample S1TSphfallax_3_FD_187694 | JGI IMG/M metagenome (GOLD analysis project Ga0209208, IMG submission 187694) | Host-associated microbial communities from peat moss isolated from Minnesota, USA - S1T2_Fd - Sphagnum fallax MG (SPAdes) (version 2) | ecosystem: Host-associated > Plants > Peat moss >...
AACATTCACACGATCAAGCAATTGAATGCGAAACTGCCGAGCTTCGGCCATTCGTCGGCGGCGACGGCGCACTGGATTCCTGCCGATTAACCACCGTCCTCGAGAGGTGTCTAGTATGATGATGTCAAGACCGATCCCAGCGCACAGCGACTCAAACTCGATGCCAGCTACTTCGCCCAACACCGAATCCCGGACGGAAACCCTGGGGACCCAACTAGTCGATGGCGTCCAGGTTGCAAAAACTCCGACGTTGCCGACGTTTGCGACGTTTGCCGAAGAGCGTCTGCATCGCAAACAGCGCCTTGCCTCAGCCTTTCGGCTGTTTGCCAAGTTTGGCTTCAGTGAAGGCGTCGCGGGGCATATCACCGCGCGTGATCCGGAACGACTCGATCATTTCTGGGTCAATCCGTTCGGCATGCATTTCGGACTAGTCCGCGTTTCCGATCTTGTCCTGGTCGACGAGCACGGCGTTGTCGTGGAGGGGAAGCATCCCGTCAATGAGGCAGCGTTCGCGATCCACTCGCGTCTACACATGGCGCGGCCGGACGTGATCGCGGCCGCGCACGCGCACTCGCTCTATGGCAAGACCTGGTCGACGCTCGGACGGCTGCTCGATCCGCTGACGCAGGATGCCTGCGCGTTTTACGAAGACCACAGTCTCTACGACGACTACACCGGCGTCGTCTACGACAGGTCGGAAGGCGATCGCATCGCCCAGGCACTGGGTCATCGCAAGGCGGTGATCCTGCAAAATCATGGCATCCTGACCGTCGGCAGCACCGTCGACGAGGCAGCTTGGTTCTTCATTACGATGGACCGCTCCTGCCAGGCTCAATTGATGGCTGAAGCCGCTGGCAAGCCCCGCCTCATAGCTCCGCAGAGCGCGAGAGTCGCGCAGAAGCAGGTAGGCAACGCGCGCGTAGGCTGGTTCCAATATCAGCCGCTGTGGGACTTGATCGTCCGGGAGCAGCCCGATCTCCTCGACTAGCCGCAGCGGCGCTCGAACAGCAGGGCATTCACCTATCCGGGCGCGCTCGTGCCGGCTTCTTAGGGAAGTCCGACAGGTCTTCAGGCGGCGTCCACGCCGATCACCGCTTTGACCTCGAGGAAGTCGCGCAGGCCCGCTTCGCCCCACTCGCGTCCGTTGCCCGACATCTTGAAGCCGCCGAACGGCGTATGCATGTCGCCGGAGTTGCCGTTCAAGGACACCTGCCCGGCGCGGATCCGGCTGCCGACACGCCGCGCGCGCACGTTATCCTTCGACCAGACGTAGGCGGCAAGCCCATAGGGCGTGTCGTTGGCGATCTGAATGGCCTGCTCCTCGGTTTCGTAGGGCAGGATGCACAGCACGGGTCCGAAGATTTCCTCGCGCGCGATGGTCATCTGATTGTTGACCCCGGAGAAGATCGTGGGCTTGACGTAGTAGCCCTTGGCGAGACCCTCGGGCCGCCCGGCGCCGCCGCAGACGACGCGCGCTCCCTCGGCGATGCCCTTCTCGATGTAGCCCTCGACGCGCTCGAACTGGCGCTTGGAGACCACGGGACCGAGCTCGGTGCGCGGGGATGCGGGATCCCCGACGATGACCGCGGCGGCGACTCGCTGCGCAATTTGCTCGACTTCCGTGAGCCTCGAGGCCGGCACGAGCATCCGCGTCGGCGCGCTGCAGGATTGCCCGGAATTGCGGAACACGTCCAACACGCTCTGCTTGACGGCCTTTTCGAAATCCGCGTCGTCGAGCAACAGGTTCGGCGATTTGCCGCCGAGTTCCTGGTGCACGCGCTTGACCGAAGCCGCGGCCGCCTTGGCAACTTCGGTGCCGGCACGCGTCGAACCGGTGAAGGACACCATGTCGACATCCGGGTGCGCGGCCAAGGGCGCGCCGACGCCGATCCCATCGCCATTGACAAGATTGAACACGCCCGCCGGCACGCCCGCTTCGTGCATGACCTTGGCCCAGAGGACCGCACTGAACGGCGAGTACTCCGAGGGCTTCAGCACCATCGTGCAACCGGCGGCGAGCGCCGGCACGACCTTGGCCGCGACTTGGTTCATCGGCCAATTCCAGGGCGTGATCAAGGCGCAAACACCGACCGGTTCCTGCACCAGCCGGATGCTGCCGCGCGCTTCCTCGAATTTGAACTTTTTCAATACATCGATCATGGCGCTGATATGGCCCACGCCGACCTGCGTCTGCAAGCCCTTCGCGAGCGTGATCGGCGCGCCCATCTCGACCGATATCGCCACTGCGATTTCATCGTAATGCGCCTGATAGGCGCCGAGAATGCGCTCGAACAGCGCCAAGCGCTCGGCGGGCGTCGTGCGCGAATAGCCCTCGAAGGCGCGCTTGGCGGCCGCGACCGCGCGATCGACATCGGTGGCGCTACCGAGCGAAATCACACCGGCAGGTGTCTCGGTGGCTGGGTTGATGACCTGGAAGTCATTGGCCACCGCGGGTTCGACCCATTGCCCGTCGATATAAAACTGCCGATCGTCATACGCCATCTCGATGCCCCTCAAAAGTGACCGTCAAGAGCGACATTCTACCCGGAGTCCTGAACTCGAGCAGCGCCACGCGTCAGGCGAACGATTGGCTCAGTGCAGCATTGCACACGCGCCATTGTGACAAGGGATCGCACGCTTGCTAGAGTCGCGGCGGCTGCTGGGAGCCTACTGCGTGGATTCTATCAATCGAAACGAGGTGCTCCATGGCCGCAACGAGTGATCGGTCAAATGGGCGACGGCGCTTCCTGCGCGCCGCCGCGCTCGCGGGCAGCGGCCTGCTGGTCGTGCCGCGGCACGTGCTCGGCCGGGGCCACGTTGCGCCCAGCGACCAGCTCGTCATCGCCGGGATCGGGGTTGGCGGCAAGGGCCAGGACGATCTCAAGAATTTCGCCGCCAGCGGCAAGGCACGCATCACCGCCTTATGCGATGTCGATGACCGACAGGCCGTCGCATCCGTGCAGCGCTTTCCAACCGCGCGCTACTACAAAGATTTCCGGGAGATGCTCGACAAGGAACACAAGCACATCGACGCGGTATCGGTTTCGACTCCCGACAACACCCATGCGGTTGCCGCGCTGGCGGCGATGCAGATGGGGAAGCACGTCTACGTCCAGAAGCCGCTGACGCACGACATATTCGAGGCGCGAATGCTGACACAAGCTGCACTCAAGTATCGGGTCGTCACTCAAATGGGCAATCAAGGAGCCTCAGGCGACGGCGTGCGCGTGATGCAGGAGTGGTATGCAGCCGGCCTCATCGGCGATGCGCGTGCCGTGCGTGTCTGGACCAATCGGCCGGTATGGCCGCAAGGCTTCGGTCGGCCGAAATCGGTCAGCGCGATCCCACAGGAGCTCGACTGGAACCTGTGGCTCGGGCCCGCCGACTTCGAGGACTATCACGGGGAGTACGTTCCATTCGGATGGCGAGGATACTGGACGTTCGGTACCGGCGCACTCGGCGACATGGGCTGTCACTTGATCGATCCGGCATTCAAAGTACTCGGGCTCGGCTACCCCACGGAAGTGGAATGCAGCGTGGCCAGCATCTACGAAAAAATGTGGACGCCGGCTTACCATCCCGAAAGCTGCCCGGTCGCCTCGTCCGTCAAGTTCCAATTTCCGGGTGCGGGGGACAAACCAGCCGTGAATCTGCATTGGACGGACGGCGGCATCCTGCCGGAGCGGCCTGCCGAACTGGGCTCCGATGAACCGATGGGCAACGATGACGGCGGCGCAATCATCGAGGGAACGCTCGGCAAGATCCTCTACGGGACCTATGGCGAGAAGCCGACGTTGCTGCCGACATCGCGGTCGAAGGACATTCATGTACCAGAGACCCTGGCGAGGGTACCCGAGGGCCATTACGCGCAGTGGGTGAACGCTTGCATTGCGGGATTCGGCCGACAGCCGGTGAGTTCGCCGTTCGACTATGCGGGGCCCCTGACCGAGACGATCCTGATGGGAAACCTCGCACTGCGCAGCTGGTACATCAAGCAAGACGCAGCCGGCAAGGATGACCCAGAGAATTTTCCGGGCAGAAAGAAGCTGCTATGGGACGCTGCGAACATGAGGATTACGAATTTCGAGGCAGCGAATCAGTTCGTGAGGCGCAACTATCGGTCGGGCTGGACCTGAGAGCAGCCCGCGCAGTTCAGCGCGTCCCCAGCGGCGCCAACGTGCACAGGAACCCGAGAGTCGCGAGCAGCACGATGAAATAGGCCGTTACCCCATGACGCACCGGTAGATCGGCGGAACTCTTGTCGAATGCCCGATATACTGCGCCCGCAGCGACCAGCAAAATCAAGGGCTGCGAGAAGAACGCTGCGAACAGCACCGCGGCGATGGCGATACCGATGCGCCCAGCACGATTGATCGCGACCATCGCCTGTGCGCCGTCGAGCGTCCACACGGGAATCAGGTTCAAGAGATTGATGAAGGCGGAGAAGCTCGCGAGGCTGATCCACAAACCCTTCTGGGTCTGCAGCCAGACCAGCGCGCAGCCGATGGCGGCAACGGCGCCGGCGCAGGGCCCTGCGAGACTCACCAAGGCACGCGTGTCCGGGCTCACGCCCGCGGCATTCCAACGCACGTACGCGCCAAAGCCGGGAATGAACATCGGCAGGTCCGCCGCGAGACCGCGCCGCCTCACCTCGATTAGATGCCCGAGCTCATGGATCAAGATGAGCAGCGCCAAGCCGACGCCGAACCAAGGGCCGTAGAGCGCCCAGTAAAGGGCAGCAAAGGTCGCGAAGCTCAAGAGGAATTTGAGCTTCAGCAGCGAGAGAAACACTTTCCCCTTGAGCAGCAGCAGCGCGATCGGCGCAAACGGCCCGAGCTTGCGCGTCCATGCGGGCGTGGGCGCGGGCGCGGGCGCGCTGAGTCTCGCGGACTCGCGGCGCATGGTCTCTACCAGGCCGTTGAGCTTGGCGCGCACCCAGGCGGCCTGCGACGAATCTCGCGGCAGCAGCTCGAGCGCGGTCTGCCAGTCGGCACAGGCGGCGTCGAGTTCCTTGCGCTCCTCATGCGCCCGGGCGCTCGCGGCGAGCTCGTCGAGTTTTTGCGCATGCACCAACGCCTGGCATCGATTGCATGCGAGCGCATCCGCGGCAAGCGCAGCGCCGCAGCGTCCGCAGGGCTGGGGCGCTGCGTTGATGGGCAGAGATCCGACCGGCGTCAACTAACCCCGGTCGGTGACGAAGTCCGCGGCCCCGACACCACGAGGGTACGGCCGGCGGTGAAGCGCCAAGCGAAGCGCATACCGACGAACAGAATGATGAGACCGATGATGCCCTGAAGGGGCTCGCGCAAGGCGAGCAGCGGGGAGGCGACACCGACCAGCGCGAGCATCGCGACCGCCTTGCCGACACTCACGTGCGCCTGCGGCGCGACCTGCGTCTCACCGGCGGCCATTTGCGCGCGGTGCTCGCGGAGTTGGTGAATGGCGATGGGCACGGCCGACATCGACACGGCCAGGTAGGTCAGCAACGCGGCCGTGATTTGATAGCGCCGGCCGCCCACGCCGCGAGATCCGAAGTGCATCGCCTTGCCGACGATGAAGCCGACGGCGAGCGAAACCCAGCCGATCACGAGTCCCGTGACCAGGGCAAAGCAGACATAGACCGCGAAGCCGGCGATTGCCCCGCCGATACCGAAAGCGACTGCGCGACCGAACGCCGCATGCGAGTCGGTCGGAGCAAATTCGGCCGTGCCGAACTGCGGCGTTCCCTGGCTGAGCTCTTGCATTGCATCACTATAGCCTAGATCGAGAACCGCGCAAATCGAAGGTGACGTGACGCCGAAACGCTTTCGCGCGTGTTGCCCTTCGCCGGAACGTGAATGTCAACGCTGCGGCTTTCGTATCGATGCCGGTTACGCACAACATCCCCTGTTGATCGCGAGGGGAACGCGGCCTTGAATGCGCTTCGCGGCAACGCTCAAAGTTTTCTCCGCGCCTCGCCGTCGGCGACGATCATCACCCGGTACGGAAGCTCATTTCCGCTCGTTGCACGACGCGCACCTCTTGTAAGCTCGAGCGGTCCCGCAGCTATCGGAGCAGCCCTTGAATCTACTGTTCAGACTTTTCTGGGTGATCGTTTGCGCGCGATTTAGATCGCCTGTTTTGGCGCTTGGGCCGTGCTTCACGCCGTTTCGTTGTCTGCCCAGCGACTTGGCTGTCTTGAAGCACATGAATAACGGCAAGCATTTCTCGATCCTCGACATCGCACGCGCTGACCTGCTCTTACGATCCAGGATTGCGTCCCAGCTCGCGCGCAATGGCTGGTACCCGATCGTCGTGGCGGAAACCATCCGCTCCCGCAAGGCGCTCAAGCTGTTCGACGCGTTCGTGATCGAAACGACGGTTCTCGGGTGGGACGAGAAGGCGTTTATCGTGCAGCAAAGGTTCTGGCGACAAGATACTTGTGTTGCCGACGCGGTCGTGCGCGCGCAAGTCTTGAAGAAGAGCGGCGGTTCGGTGCTTCCTCGGGAGCTCTTGAGTGCGGCCGGCGTGACCGCAGAACCTCTCGATTTTCCGGAGTGGGTACGCGAATGGAATGCTCAGCAGATGGACTAGACGTACGAGACCGGCGGTGTGTCGCTGCGGTTGCTTGCCAACCGGCGAGTCGCCGCCGCGTTGGTCCGGAATGGTGCTGCATCCACCGGCCACCTGCTGCATCATGCCCTGCCGGGGCGATTGGCTAAACGGCGGGCTTCAGCCGATCGAGGAACCGGAGCATCTCTGCGAAGGCATCGAACGACGCCTCACAGTTGCCATTGGGCGTGCCGCCGGTCGACATGTAGCCCTTGAGGCTTGAACTATAGCTGGAGCTCGAGACGGCGTTGCCTGTGCCCACCGCGACAAGACGGTGGCCCGCGTCGGGAAAGACGTGGATTTCCACTTGACCCTCTTTGCCCAGAGATTCCATGCGGCGGCGAATATGCTCGGCGCTGACGTAGGATGGCCAGAGATCGTCTGCAGCGCCCGCCAATATGAGGAGTGGCGCTCGGATGCGCTCGTACGGGATCATGCTTGTGGCCTCCACGGACGGATCGTTCCATATCGGCAGAAGGTCTGCGCTCCCTCGGTAGCCGGGAAGCGTTTCCGCGGCTTCGGCGATCTTTGCAAAATCCACTTTCATGCTGAACGGTGGTATCGGAGTTCCTCCGAGACTCCACGCGGAATCTGCGGGCGTTGTTCCCGGCCCGAGCGCACCACCGATTAGGTGCGATGGGACTTCAGCAATCACGCCCGAAAAGGCGTCGGGGAAATAGGCCGCCGCAAGTTGCGCGGCCTCCGAGCCCCGGGAGATGCCGAGCACAGCCGCCCCGTCGGTCCCTGCCTTGGTCGCGAGCCAAAGCGCGCCATCTCGGACCTGCTCAAGAGGACGATTGAGCAGCGCCTTCGGCAGATCTTGATAGTTGTAAATGGCGAGCGCGAGCGTGGGATGGCCGTTACTGGCCAGCAGAGCCGCTGTGGTGTCAAAGAGGCCCCCGCCTGAACCGGATAGCACGACAATGGGCTCGCCCAGCGGGACGCCCGGCGCCGGCGGAAAATACTGACCACGCCAACCCGTCGGCCCCGAGACGTCCTGACCGGCCGTACCGATGGCGAAGCCGCGCCACACGGTCACAGCGCCAATCTCGCGCCCTGCAATGAAGGCAGTGACCGTGATCGGTGAACGCGCCATTGGCGTGTAAATCGACGATGGCTGATCGGGGCGGTTATGATAGTCAGCGACAAACGATTCCACACTGTCCGCCGTCGCGGGCAGAACGGAGCAGTACAGTCCATGGGGGCTGAGGCCACGATAGCTGCCGTCGAGAGACGGCGCCTCAGCAGGGTTTACCGTCGATAGCCTGTTCGCGATGAAGAAGGCGGAGGACGTCCATTTCTCGCCATCGTTGCTCACCCGGTCAGCGGTGATCTTGACGCGGACACCCGGCGCAACGCCTCTGACGATGACCTGAAACGGAGCATTGATCGGTCCCTCCGCCGGCAATACCGTCAACACCGGCGACTGGGCAGGTCGAGCCGACGACAGGCAAGCGCCCGCAGTGGCGGCGAGCAGAGTGATCAACGCCAGCCGTGCACAGGTTAAGGCAGCCCCGCAAAACAAGGCCCCATGTCGGTAGTGTCTAACTTGAACAATTGAGTGGCCTGGCCGATTGCACTGTCGACGAGTGTAGCCGCGATCGAACCTGCTCACCATTGTGCTATAAAAGGCCATGCGCGAACCGGTGATGCTCAGAGAGGATTCGGGGAAAGGCGACGGCCAAAAAGGTCCGCGCAATGTGCTCGGTGAGCCGCTCGAGACATGCTCGCTCAAGCCGATGACCGGTTTTTTCCGGGACGGTTGCTGCAACACGAGTCGCGCGGACGGGGGGAGTCATACGGTCTGCGCGGTCGTGACCGCGGCCTTTCTCGAATTCTCGAAATCCCGTGGGAACGACCTCTCGACGCCCGTGCCCGAGTATGGCTTTCCCGGTTTGCAGCCCGGTGACCGGTGGTGCCTGTGCGCCCCTCGCTGGCGGGAGGCATTCGAGGCGAAATGTGCACCGCGCGTGGCGCTGCGCGCAACACATGAAGCGGCCCTCGAACATTGCCATTTGGCCGATCTCAAGCGCTTTGCGGTCGACATCGACTAGCGTTCCTAGTCCAAAGGCCATGGCGCCGCCGCCGGCAGCGTGATGACTGCGTTTGTTGGATTTGCGGTTGGGATCAACGCGTTTTCAACTTGCCGCCACCAGGGCTCGACGCTTTCAGCATGCGCAGGCTCAACCGGTTGTCCTAATCGTGGGATGAGTAGCTGCGCGCCCGTCTGTGGCGCGAGTTCCAACAGTCTTTCCGCTGGTTGGTCCCAGGCATGCATGGCGAGCGAAAACGTCCCCCAGTGTACCGGCATGAAGAGCCCGCCCAGCATGGCATGCGCCTCGAGTGCGTGGTCCGGTCCCAAGTGAATATCGCCCCAGGCCGGATGGAAGGCACCGACCTCCAGCATCACCACGTCGAACGGTCCCAGTTTCTCTCGAATGGAGCCATATTCGGTGGTCAGCCCGGTGTCTCCGCTGAAGAAAACGGAGTGATTCGACGAGCGGATCGAGAACGATGACCACAGCGTTGCATTGCGGTCCTTCAATCCGCGCCCGGAAAAATGCTGCGACGGCGCGGCAGTCAGCACGACTCCGCTGTTCGGCACGGTGTACGACTCCCACCAATCCAATTCGGTGATGCGGTCTGCGTGCACCCCCCAATATTCGAGATGTGCGCCGAGGCCGAGCGATACGACGAAGGGCATGCTGGACTTGGCGAGTGCGCGCAGTGTCGGATAGTCCAGATGATCGTAGTGGTCATGCGAAATCGCCACGACATCGACTGGCGGCATCTCGCGCAGTGAAACCGGCACGGGCTGAAAACGCTTCGGTCCAACCAGCGTCGAGGGCGATGCCCGCGGCCCCCACACCGGGTCGGTCAGGACCCGCACGCCGTCGATCTCGATCAGCATCGTGGAATGTCCGAGCCAGGTCACCCGCAGACCGCTCTGCGGTTTTTTTGTCCATTTGTCGAGAGGGTTCTCGGCGGGCAGGGGTCCCGAGGGGACCCGCCGTTCGCCCCCGCAGATGAAATCCGTGATCGACGGCATCGGAACCGACGGATCGCGCAGATTCGGGAGAATCGGGTGCACATTCCGAAAACGATCCCCCGCCCACAGGGGCGAGGCTTTCATGCGTTCCAGTCGAGCGCCGTCCGCGCGTTTGCCTAAGGATTTCATCGGCGACACTTTAGCATCCGCCGGGGCGTCCGTTTGGGATGCATACCATTCGACCTGCGAAACTCAGGGTGTGCTCGCCACGATGGTTGCATGACCCATTGAGGCGTCTCGTTCCGCTATAATCCGTTCTCACAAGGGAGTTGCGCTCGAGAAAAATGCCGAGCTACATCAAGCGACTATTCAGCCGATCTGCCCGAAAGGCGGCGCTGCTCGAAGGCACTGGATTGGTAATGTCCGTGCCAGATCGAAAAGCCGAGAAGCTGACAGGGACGCAGGAAGCATTTTTGCAATGGAATGCCGAGCGACTTGGTATTTCTCTCGAGGAGAGCAAGCGCCGTTACGCCGCCTCTGCGGCCGTTCTTCCGGGAGGACACGGCGGCAGCGAATTCGGCAAGTTCAACGGCGTCGCCCATGAGGTGTTCCGCGTATTTTTCGAGGACTCGGCAACTGAGGTTTTCGATACGTATCGTTACCACGGACCCATGCATTTCCTCGTGATGTTGACGTATCCGGAACCAAAATGGGTCGCGACCGACTTGATCGTAAAGGAACTCAGCAAGCGATCCGAAGTATCCCTATTGGACTTCGGATGCGGGCTCGCCCAACAGTCCCGCACTCTGGCGGTATACCTGCGTGATCAGGGCATCAAGGTTCGTCTAGCGCTCGCAGATATTCCCACGCTGCGTCAAGAGTTTTTAATTTGGTGGGGCAAGCACGAGCGCATCCCCACGTCGTTTTTACCATGCACTCGGGACCAGCCGATTCCGGAATTACCGGAGTGCGATATGTGCCAGACCACCGAGTTTTTCGAACACGTTCACGATCCCGTGATGTACTTCGATCGCATCGATGCCAAACTTTCGCACGGTGGCTTATTAGTGACGGGGGTCATGGATCATAGCGCCGACTTCATGCACGTCTCACCGGATCTCGGCACTTTGCGCGCGCATATCGCGCACCGCGGATATCAAACATTAGTGGCCAACCGGGTACTGCGCAAACCTTGAACTGCAGGATGTGCAGTTCCGGCTGCGGCGATTTCGTCGCCGCCGTTGTTGTTACCAGACGCTATACAGACTTACAAGCATGGGTAAGAAAGATCGCGACGTACGCATGTCCACTAGGTCCCCCGCGAATTGCCTGAGTCCGCTATCGAGTCATTGAAGCGCAGCGCCGGAGTGCATCCGGCACTGCGCCTTCGCTCAGAATGAATAGACCAACGATCCCTTGATCGAGCGCCCCGGAATCGAACGAGCCGTAGCCACGCCGCTCGCATTCGGGTAGCTGTCGACCTCGGTGATGCCGATGGTATTGAAGAGGTTGTTGAAGTTGAATCCGAGGCGGAACTTATCGGTCACGTGATAGAACGCAAAGGCATTTACGGTGGTATACCCGGGCTGCATCAAACGCACGCCCGTCGCCGACGTCTCTCCGGAGAACGAATCCGTCGTGCCGATGATCGTGACGCCGACGGCGACGTACGGGTTCAATGTGAACGTGGGCGAGGCCTGATAAATGAAATTGGCTTGGCGCTGCGGCGCAGTGCCCACATCGCCGGGGGTGATGAAATCGGAAATGATGCGCGAGTGCGTGTAGGTGGCGCCCACGTTCACCTGGAACAGCTCACTCGTATACGCACCCTCGAGCTCCAAGCCGTACGCGTGGTAGACGCGGTCTTGGAAAACGACCTGCTGGGTCACGTCCTGATTCGTTTCGGCCGTGCGGGCGAAAAAAGGTGTCGCAAACACGCTGAAGTGGTCGTAGCGCCACTTGATACCGCCCTCGTATTGCAGAACGCGGTCGATCGCGACGTTCGAAGCGGCGCTGCCGTCCGGATTGACGCCGCCGCCAAACAAAAGACGATCCGCATTGGCGCGGCCACCCTGGCTCACGCGAGCGAACGCGGCGAGATCGTGGTCGAACTCGTAATTCGCACCCACGGAGTACGAAGCATAGCGTTGGGTGTAGTCGATCGGCGAGGCATCCGCGGTGTTGACGATGTAGACGTTCTGCTCAGGAACGCTCAGGGGTTGGTTTGGCACGACCGCGTAGGGGCCCGGCGTAGCCGCCGCGTAGCTACCGGACGCGTTCTGGATGTCATAGCGCAGGCTGCCATCGACGTTCCAACCGTACCCCTGCCAATTGAGGGCCGCATAAGGCGCCGTCGTGTCGTAGTGCGCATTCTCGTAGCGCACGCAACACCCGCCGAATACCGTACCGTAGCCGATCACACCGTTCTGCGTCTGCAGCACGCCGGCCGCGTTCGTCACGTTCAAGAGCTGCGCGTTCTGCCCAACCGCTGTTTGCAGGTACTCGTTCCAGTGCCAGTCCTGCACGATGTTCTGCCGCGACTCGTACAGTCCGAGGCTCGCGGTTGCGCTGGTCTCGCCGCCGAGGGTAAACAGCTTGTTGACGCTCAAGTTGTTGGTCACGTTGCCCATGTCGGGCAGAGACACATTGAACAACCCCATGTCCACCGCAAGGCCATTGCCGCCCAAGGCGGCCGGATTGGCAATTGTCGTGCCCTTGTTCGCGCCCGCGGCGTAAGAGAGCGTCGCGCCCGGACCACCGATCTGCGTGGCGAGCGCCGCGGCCGTGTTGACCCCGGCCGGATACGGACCCACGAAGTCGCCTGAGATGCTCGCATAGCGGAAGCTGTCGTCGAGTTTCCAGTCATCGGCGAGTTTGAATTCGATCTGCGTACCGAAGGCCGTGACCTGCGAGTGATAGCCATCGTCGATGTTGGTGAGGATGCGGTTGCCGTTGGCCCCGACGGCGATGTCTTGCTGCAATTCCGGAGTTTGCAGCGCGCCGTGCTGCAGACTGAAGTTCGGAATCGACGTGATGGAATTGCCGTTCACCTGCACCGGCACCGGGAGGTAGACCGGCGTGCGATCATCGAGCTCCTTGAAATAGAAACGGATGAAGCCCTTGTCGTCGTCGAAGTCATGCGTCAGGTTCGCCTTCAGCTGTCCACCGTCCTCGGCATTATCGTAGCCGACCGTGCGGACGCCCTCTCCGGTGCGGTAAAAACCGCCGACGTGAAATTTCCAGCTGTCGTTGAGCGGACCGCCGTAATCGAAGTCATAGCGCTGCTCATCGTAGTCGAGCCCCGCGCTGATGCCGGCGTTACCCTCGAGGCTGTTGCCGCCGGTCTTGCTGATGAAGTTGAAGACCCCGCCCGGCGCGTTGCTGGCGAAGGTCGAGGCCGACCCGCCGCGCACGGCCTCCACGTGATCGATGTTGTAATCGACGCGCATGAAGGTGTCCGGCGTCGCGAAGGCGATGTCGCCATATTCGAGCACGGGCAAGCCGTCCTCTTGGAATTGCACGTACTTGGCACCGCCCGAGGCGATCGGCAGGCCGCGCACCGCCACGTTCGCATTACCTTCCCCGCCGGACGCCTCGGCGCGAATGCCCGGAATGTCGCGCAAGACGTCGGCCGCACTGGTCGGCGCGAACTGCTGCAGCTGCGTGCTGTCGAGCGTACTCACCGAGATGCTCGAATCAAACTTGGAGACCCGATTTGCCGTCGCCGTGACGACGATTTCAGAAAGCTGCAGACCTTGGTCCGACGCCGCCGCCGGCGCGGCCCCTTCATCGCCGGTGGCAGGTTGCACGGGCGGCGAATCGGCGGCGAGGACGCGCAAGCTCAGCAACAAACCTAAGCCCGTCGCACCGAGCGCGGACGGGAGCGAGGTGCGGGCGGCGGGCGCGGATCGGCTAAGAATAATCCTCATGATGACTCCCCCTTGATGAACGCTCTTTTTTTGTTAACCGCGTCGTCCAATGACGAATGGCGGTCCTCTATTTCGTGAGCCTAAGCAAAATTGCAAACGATTGCAACAATCGATTGCAGCTGTCGCAACCGGCTGTCCAGCGCGTATCTGCACTTCGGTCGTCCAGATCTCGGGAAGCGCGCTAGTCCGCGGCGCAGCGGATCGCCAGCAAGATCGCCCCGGTCAGGCCGCTCAGGTCCCCCAGATCGGGGGCGGTGATGTACTCGTCGAGCGTACCCCGCACCGGGCTCGGCGTCAGATAGCCGTTCAGCAGGCGTTGGGCGGACGCGCGGATATCGGGCAGAACCGCGCCATTGCTCATCACGCCGCCACCGAAAACCACGCGTTCACTCGAGACCATGAGGGCGAGATTGGCGGCGAGTTGCCCGAGATAACCACCGATGATCGCGGGCGCCTCGGCCTCCGCCGGTATGGCATCGAGCGGCGCCGACCAGCGCGCTTGGATCGCGGGACCCGAGGCCAGTCCTTCGAGACAATCACCATGAAAGGGACAAATGCCCGCGAAACTCAGGTCGCGCGGGTCGCGCCGCACGGCGATGTGGCCCATCTCCGGGTGCAGCAAGCCGTGTACGGGTCGACCGTGCACGATCAAACCGCCGCCGATCCCCGTGCCTACCGTGACGTAGGCGAGCGACTCGAGTCCCCGACCGGCCCCCAACGTGGACTCGGCGAGCGCCGCCGCGTTGACATCGGTATCGACGGCGACGGGTCGGCCGAAGCGTTGAATCAAGGGACCGGCGAGATCGACGCCGGTCCAACCCGGCTTCGGGGTCGGCAGAATGCAGCCGTACCGCGGCGAGCGTCGATCGACATCGATCGGACCAAACGAACCGATGCCGAACGCCTGTGCAGGCTCGAACGCGGCCTGCGCTTCGACGAAAAAATCGACCACGGCGGCGAGGGTCAGGGCGGGGGTAGTCGTCTCGATGCGTCGGCTCACCACTACATCGACGCCCCTGGCGAGCGCGCAGCGAAACTTCGTGCCACCTGCCTCGATGGCGCCTACCGTCGGCATGTCGCCGGCCGCCGCCATTAGTCCAGTGCAAACTCGAATTGCTCGAGCCCTCCAGGAGATGACAAGGCGAGCGTGTATGCGCCCGAGGCAAAATCGACCTGGAGTTCCGCCGATGCCTGCCCCGCGGTCCAGCGCAGATGCACGGCGGTCTCGGCCGAGGCAAGCCGCGCGAACGTACCTCCGAATGCAGGATGCTCGTTTCGCAGTCGGATTAGCCGGCACAGCTCCCGCACCACGGGACGTGCCAATGCGCTGTTGACCTCAGCCTGCGTATAGTAGTGGCGGTTGATATCGCGCCCCACCCCGGAGCGCGCCAGTAACTCCATGTCGTTGCTGCCCGCGAGCAGGCCGACGTAATAGACCTGCGGTACGCCGGGTAAGAAAAACTGCAGGGCCCGCGCCAGCAGGTAGCGCAGGTCATCGCGGTTCATCGCGTCGTAAAATGTGCAGTTCACTTGGTAGAGATCGAGGTTCGAGGCCGCCGCGCCGGTCGCTTGCCGGCTCTCGCCGGCGGTGTTCTGGTGGATCCGCTCCACCAGTTCGTCGAGTTCTGCGGCAGGTACCAATCCGGGTTTTGCCAGCGGTTGCGCGCGGTCGGGGCCAATGTCGATGATGCCGATGCCGTCGTGGGTGTCGAGCACGGTTATGGCATTGTGCGGACGGATGTCGATCCAATCGGCAAGATAACGACCGGTCCCGAACTCAAACGCATGCAGCAGCAGCGGTGGTAACGCGAAATCGTAGACTCGGTCTACGTGGCGCGCAATCTCGATCTGCTTGCGATAATAAGAATGAATCTCGACCAGCACTTCGATACTCTGGGCGCGCGCCTCGGCGGCGAGCGTGGCGATGAAGTCAAAAGTCTCCGGCAGCATGAAGCAACTGGTGCCAGCTTTTTTGATCGCGTAGCCGACCGCATCCAAACGGACCATCCGGATGCCGTTCGCGCCGAAAGTCGCCAGGATGTGTCGCAGGTACGCGGCGCCCGTGGGGTGCTGCACGTCGATGTCGATCTGGTGCGGCGTGAAGGTCGTCCAGAAAAACCGTACCGTCCCATCGGCGAGCGTGATGGCCGTGAACGGTGTGCCGGGGCGCGGTCGATAGATCGCCTGCAAGTCGCTCGGCGACGCCCCATGCGGAAACACCCGCTCGCGCGTGAGGAACAGGCCGTCGTAGGCCGAGGCACCCGCGCGCGCCAAGTAGTCACAGAACTGGGCCGATTCCCGCGACATGTGATTGACGATGAGATCAGCCATGACGTCGACATGCAGCGTCAAGCTCCGTACGTCTTCCCACGTCCCCAGGCGTGCGTCGACGCAGGCATGATCGATCGGGTCGAATCCGGCATCAGCGCCATCGATGGGTACGAAGAACGGCAGCAGGTGAACGCCGCCGAACAAGCCGCGCAGCGGCCCCCGCAGCAGCTCCCCGAGCGAAGCGAGCCCGGCCCCGGTCAAGCGATCCACATACGTGATCAGTTGTACTTGGTTTTTCATTGGTACCGCCAGTTCCCCCAAAGTGCGTTTACAACCGGCGGCCTCGCGCGTAGTCTGCAATCGATTGTAGCGAAGAACAAAAAGTTTTTCGTCAGTAAACGAAAAATGCGCGTGATGCAGTGATCTCGGGGGAGCCTCTTGCACGACCTCGCCAACGACCGAACGAACCAGCGGCTCATCAGGGCGCTCACCTGCCTCATGTTCCTCATGTTTGCCATGACAAGTGACGCCGTCGGCAGCGTCATTCCAGCGATCATCGCCGAATTTCACTTAACGTTGACGGCGGCGAGCGCCTTCCACTACGTCCCGATGGCCGCGATCGCTGCTGGCGCGCTCCTTTTGGGTTTTCTCGCCGACCGCCTCGGTCGCAAGCCAACCATTATCATGGGGCTCGCGCTGTACGGCGTGTCTTGCGGCTTGTTCGCGAGCGGACACCGCTTCGGACTTTTCGTCGTGCTGCTGGGATTCAGCGGATTGGGCGTGAGCGTGTTCAAAATCGGTGCGCTCGCTCTGGTGGGAGACATCTCCCGTTCTGGTGCGCAGCACACCGCGACCATGAATCTCCTCGAAGGCTTCTTCGGCGTCGGCTCAATCGTGGGACCTGCTGTCGTCGCGGGCCTGTTGAGCAAGGGACTCTCGTGGAAATGGCTCTATCTCTTGGCGGCCGGCATCTGCGCGGTGCTGGTGTTGATCGCGGCGCTGGTCCGCTACCCGCAGCCGCGCCGCGACATGGGCCACTCCCACGACCTGCGCACGACGCTACACATGCTCGGGGATCCGTTCGCGCTCGGATTCTCGGCACTCATCGGTCTGTATGTGGCCGTGGAAGTGGCCGTCTACGTATGGATGCCAACATTGCTGCTCGCCTATCGCGGCAGCCACGCCTGGCTCGCCACCTACGCGCTCACGATCTTCTTCGTGCTGCGTGCCTCGGGTCGCTTCCTTGGCGCCTGGGTGCTCGGCCGCTACTCGTGGACGGCGGTGTTGGCCGCTTTCGGGCTTGCGATTCTCGGCTGTTTCGCGGGCACTTTTTGGGGCGGCGTCGACGCGGCCGTGTTGTTGTTGCCGCTGTCCGGACTCTTCATGTCGACCTTGTACCCGACCTTGAATTCGAAGGGGATCAGTTGTTTTCCGAAGTCCCAGCATGGCGCCATCGCCGGTGTGATCTTGTTTTTCACTGCCGCGGCCGCGGCCTTGGGTCCGCTATGCATGGCGGCGATCAGCGATCGCTTCGGCGGCACACGTTACGGCTTCGTACTCGCTACGGGGTTTGCCCTCCTCTTAGCCGTCGGCCTCGTGATCAATTGGTTGGCGAATCCGACCGAAGCACGCTTGAGCACAGTCAATCAGTCCGAATACGCGCCAGCGGCGCGAGGCATCAGCCCGCCGTCCGGGGCTACGGCCCACTCGATTCCCGCACGATGACTTCGGCGGGCATGGTCGCCGACGGCGCGTCCATGCCGTCGAGTCGGCGAAACAAGAGTTCTACCATCATCTTGCTCCCGCGCGCGAGGTCCTGACGCACGGTGGTCAGGGTCGGGCTACAGTGCGCCGCGAGCGAAATATCGTCATACCCGACCACGGCGACGTCCTTCGGAACCTCGAGACCGGCCGCGCGTAATGCGCGAATCGCACTCACGGCAATGACGTCCGTTGCGCCGAAGATGGCGTCGAACTCGATCTTGCTGTCAATGAAGGCCCGCATGGCCTCGTAAGCGGCCTCCATCGTGAGCCGCGCAGGCACGGTGCGCGGCGGCAATGGCCCGCGCGGCGCGTGCTTGAGCGCTTCTCGGTAGCCGAGTTGGCGCAGGCGGATCTCCGGAATCGACGGATCCCCGAGAAATACGATCCGACGGCGGCCGCGTTTGACCAGATGTTCGACGACGGCTCGAGCACCGGCGACATTGTCGGTACCCACCGTGCAGTACGATTGTTGCTTCAGATGCCCACCCCATACCACCAATGGTTTGAAGGTGGCTGCGGCCGCTTCGATTGCTTCATGCTCGGTGCTCTGGCCTACCACGATGATGCCGTCGGCTTGTCGGGCGCCTATCAGGCGATCGAGCCAGCCAGCCATCGGCGGCAGCACCTTTTGCAGCAACATGCTGTGGCCACGTTGCGTGATCTCGTCGGCGAGGAATGCGAGAAACTCGACAAAAAACGGATCGGTGAGCGTTTGTACCGCTTCATGGCCCAGGGGAATCGCGACGCTGATCGTCTGGGTCCGCTGCAGCCTCAAGTTCCGCGCCATCGAGTTGACGACATAGTTCCGCTCATGCGCCACCTTCAGGATGCGTTCACGCAAGCCCTCGGCGACCAAACTAGAGCCGGCGAGTGCGCGCGACACGGTAGACACATGCACGCCGGCGGCGTTTGCAATGTCCGACATTTTGGCGGCAGTGGGACGGCGGCGCTTGGTCATTACCACCAGCATAATGGGGAAAGCCCCGGAAAGGGACTTTGCGTCGACGTTCCCGGCTTTAGCGTCCGAAACGCCACTCCAGTGAGCCGCCATAGAGCGTGGCGATGTTGTTGGGAAAACCTCGGAATTGGTCGACGGCGATGCCGAGTTCAAGACCACGCCAGAGCCGATAGGCTGCGGTCACGCCGAGGGTGACACCGCCGCCTTCGTGCGTCGTGTCGATGCGGTCGTCGAACCCAACGGCCGTGACCTTGGTGGCCCAGAAGTAGCCGCCGAGCCGTGGTTCGATCGTGAATCGCGGCGCCAGTTCGAAGTGACCAGTGTACGCCAGCGAGACGATGTTGCCGTAGCCGCGCAACGACTCCGTCGTGTCCCGCAGCAGCGGCGTCAGGTCAGCACTGGAGGCGATAGTACCGCGCAACTCTGCAACTTTCGCATCCCGATACGTGTAACCGAGTTCCAGCCCGGCGTAGGGCCTAAACTCATATCCCAGGAACACGGTGCCTGCGGTACCGGACGAGTCGGTGGTCACATTGACGCCATCACCCAGCGACGCGAGTCCCTGATCAATCTTGGTCGAGTCCACGCGCACCGGCATGCTGCCGACCCGGATGCCGGCATGGAGTCGATCTGTCCAATCCACGGGTGCGGCGGCGTCGTCCGATTGATCGGCGCGTGCGGAGCCTCCGACCACGAAGGCCAAGCAGAGAGTCGTGGCTGCGAAGAGCCGCCCTGCCGCGGCATGGCGCATCCGCAGTGACACCAGTACTCCGAGCAGCAGCAACAGCGGCCAGGTCAGCGCGCCACCGCCGGACTTCGCGGTCACTGTGACCGCAACCAACGTGGCGGAGAGCACGGCGGTCGCCGCAGCACTACCACCGTTACCCGCGCAGGTGAGCGTGTAGGTATAACTGCCGCTGTTCGCGGGTGTCACGGTTTGCGTCCCGCTGGTCGCTTCGGTCCCGCTCCAAGAACCGCTGGCGACACACGAGGTCGCATTACTGCTCGACCACGACAGCGCGGCCGAGGACCCAGCTGCGATGCTGGTAGGGCTCACGGCGATGCTGACCGTCGGTGGCGGAGTCGGTGCCAAAGAAACGTGAAAGTTGACCGATTCGGTGGACGCCGCCAGCGTGCCGTTGCCGCCAAACTTCGCGGTAAGCGTGGCATCGCCTGCCTGCGAGGGCGTGAGCGCGCAAGTGGCCATGCCGGCGGCATTCGTAGTCGCGGTGCAACTTGCGCTACCTAAGGTCAACGTCACCGTCTGGCCGGAGACACCCGTGGCCGGGTTCGCGGAGACGTCCGCCAACGACGCGACGACGTTCACGGCTTGATTGATCGTGCCGCCCTGCGGGCTGGTGTTCAACGACAGGTAGGTGACGTCCTTGCCCGCGGTCCAAGTGACCGGCACGGTGTTGGAGGTGAGCGTCGTCCCATTGACGATTGCGGTCGCAATGACCGTATCGCTGCCAGCCACGGATGCCGTATAGGCCATCGAGGCACTACCGCTGGACGCCGTGTCAGCAAGTTTGATCTGACTATTGACGCCATACACCAAGAAGCTCACCGGCACGCCGGCCAGCGTCCCGACATTTTGCAGTGTCGCGGTGAACGTTTGCGCGCTGCCCTGCGCCGGGTTAGGCGATACCACGGTCGGCGCCAGCGACAGCGACGGTGCGGGACTAGTCGCGGCGAACGAACAGCCGCCAGCGCTACTGGCGATCTTGTAGACCGTATCGAGATCTGCGACGTACAGGCAGCCATCCGGCCCCGTGACACCGACGTTCGGCGCATTCGCAGTCAGCAGGATGATTGGATTGCTGGGGTTTGCGAGCGGAACCTCCGCCATGGTCCCGCTCGAGGAATTCACGAGCAGGGATTGTGCACTACCGTCGGCGTTGATCGCACCGACCGCCACCGCGAACGTGGAGGTGACGCCTGCGACGGAAGTGACCGTTGGCGTGCCCGAATTGGTGCCGGAGATCTGTTCGACGGCCGCGTTCGGACTGATGTAGTAGCCACTGACCGCATAGAGCGTTCCGTTGGGCGCGAACGCCATGCCACCGTTGGGGGTCGCCGGCAGCGTGGCATAGGTGACCACCGCGGTGGGAGCGTTCGCATTACTATTGGCAGGATCGATCACCCGGAAAATCGACGCGTCGTCCGAGCCGCCGCCCGTACACTCGTCGTCGAAAAACAGATCCCCGCTCAAGGGATCGACCGTGAGACCCGCGGGACACGTGAGCCCCGAAGCGACAACCCGCAATTGGGCGCCGGTCGTGGGATCGACTTGCACGATCTCGCCGCCTTCATTGCCCACGGTCGCGTACACGCTGCCATCCTTGCCGTAGACGAGTTTGCCGAGAGCGGGACTGATGGTGCCGAGAAGGTTGCCAGTCGACACCGCACCGCCGGCGAGGCCGGTCTGGTAAATGGCACCCGACAGGAAATCAGAAACCAATACGGTGCCCGAGGAGGTAAAGGCAGGATTATTGCCGCCCGGGCAGCCGATGTTGCTGCCGCCATAGTAGAGGTTCGCGGCCGACGGTAAGCCGGTGAGAAAAGGTGTCACCGTGAACCCGGTGGCTGCCACGGGCAGTGTTCCGACTCCGCAGGCGGTGCTGGTGCTGCCGCTATAAGTGACGCTTCCTGTACCTGGTATCGCCAAGTTATCGTCAGTTACGTCGATCGCCGAGAAGGTCACCGTTTCATTGACCTGATCCGTTGCCGAAAATTGAATTTGTCCGTTGGCGTCGGTCAGCCCGGGCGTAGGGCCCGTGATCACCGCGTGCGCACCGGCATCCGAAATCGTCACGGCCTTGCCGGGTGACGGGCGATTCAGCGCATCTTTGAGCGTGACGATGATGGTGGCCGGCGTCATGCCGTCCGCGGGCAGCGTTGCCGGGCTCACGCTAATGCCGGCGCTCGCGGCGGGAGGAACACCGAACACCAGAGTGATGGGTGGGAAGACGATTCCGTCGGTAGTATCCGTGGCGGTCAGCGTGAGGGTTTCCGCGGTCAGGTCCGTGATGCTGAATGCGACTGCACCGCCGTTCACGCTCGATATGCCGGTCGCCGGCGAGATCACGGCGTTGGCGCTGTTGGCCTTCAGCGTTACCGTCTTGCCGCTCACGGTATGTCCATTCCCGTCGACCAGGTTCACGAGGACACCACCCTCGGACGTGCCGTCCGCCGGGACACTGTATGCCCCGTTCGGCAGAAAGCTCACCGTACCGGGCTGCACCAAGGCATTGACGATCGACAAAGAGGCATCCACGGGTCCGACCCCCGTCCCGCTCAACAAGCGGTTCAGGACGTTCAAATTCGGCGAGCCCAACCCGACGTGAGCAAAGTCGCTGCCCATGGAGGCGGCGCTATGGAATGCTCCCGTGGCAGCGAGCGGATACACGGACCCATTGAAGCTGCCTAGATTCTTACCCTGCGCCTGATTGATCAAGGCGGCGAACGCAGCCCATTCGGGCGCGGCCAGGCTCGAGCCGCCATTCAATTCGCCGGTGGGGCACCCGCCGGCATCCGCTTCGCAAATAATCACACCGTCGGCGGGATCTGCGAGAACGGCCACATCCGGCACGGACCGCATCGAGGCGCCGCTCAATCCCTGTTGGTAGCTGGGCTGGCTGAAATAACGGCTCACGCCAAAACCGCCCTGACCGGTCGCCGGCGTGTTCATCGAACCATCCCACCACGTTTCGGAACCGTAGGTATATCCGGGTCCGAATTGGAACGAGGTTCCCCCGACTGCGGTCGCATGCGGAGAATCGGCGGGCACCGAGATGGTCTCAGCACTACCGTCAAGGCACGTGCTGCCGTTATCGCCGGTCCCGTTGAATACGCTGATACCGGACGCCGCCGCGGCTTGAAGAACGCTGTCGATACCCTCGGCCTCGGCCTGGGATACTTGATCCTCGCAGGATGCCCAGCTGTTGCTGATGATGGTAACGCCATTGTTGATCATCGCGTTGAAGACTGCCGTATAGCTGCTCGCCTGACCGTTGAAAGGCGCCTCATAGACGACCACTTTCGCTCCGGGCGCCTGCGTCATGATCGTATCGATATCGAGTAATACTTCGGGTTCTCCGCTGCCCGGCGATGCCACGCCGCCGTTGACGGAGACCGTGCTCAGGTTGTTGATTTGCGTGGCCGGAACGCCGAGCAGCGCCAGGTAATCGCTGACATCGCTGGTATTGAAGGAGTCGAATTCCACGAGCCCCACCGTCTGACCCGTGCCGTCAGGTACGATCGGCGACGTCGCTGCGACCACTGCCGCGGCGTTTCGCCGGGCCTCCCTCTTCTTCACTTTGTTGTAGGCCGAGACGACGTTGCCGTAGCCGAACGTCACCCCCTCCGCGGCGCAGAGGGCGTTGGCTGCGGCCGCGTAAGCGACAAACGCCGGGTGGGCGTAGCCCAAGAATTGAACCAGACAACCGAGTGCAACGTCAAAATCGATGAAGGCCGACACCAAATTCTTGCAGGGCTGCTGTTGGTTCGCCACCGCAACACTGCCGTGATTCTGACCACAGGCAGAGTCTTGCAGGTAAGTTTTTGCGAACACGGGCTGAGATGCCGAAAACGTGGCAAGGCCTCCAATGGCGAACACATGCGCCGCCACATCCCGTGGTAACGCCGGATCCCAGTTGTTGGCGAAATACAGGCGATCACCGAGATCGTAGTCGTCCAATTTCAATTTCAGCGCTCGCTCGACTGTCGCGCGCGGCGCTCGAACCGTCAGCGTCATCCGATTCTTTGAACCCTTGATTAGTTCGAATCCCGCGGCTCGCAGATACGTCGATACGCTGGAATAAGCTTCGCGCGTGGGGCCGAATGAGTTGGTGATCCGCGACTGGCTCAGAAAATGGCGAAAATTCGACGAGCGCGGGTTGTACACGTCGGCGAGATATTGCTCGAATCCCGCTTGATCGTCCCGTTTGAGAACCAGAGTCAGCGTCAGGCGCGCGTGCCCGCTGCGCATGTTGTTGGCCGGCGCCGAAGATCGGTCGTGATCGATCGTCGCGTTGGCCAGCAGCTTCAGTACGTGTCCCGGCAGGCGGACGAAGCCGTTGCCGGGGTCGGGCCCCACGCTGGGCTCCTCGCCATGCGAGTCGCTCGCCCCGCGTTCAGGGGCGCTGTCCGGCGTCGACTCGGCAGCGCCGGTGACAACGAGACGAGACGGGCCGGCAACTGCGGGCGGATCGACTAGCGCAGCCGCCTGAACAGGTCCTATGCCGTAAGCGAATGCGGCGCTAACACTCATTCCAAGCACGGCGCCGCCGAATAAGCGGAAAGATACATACGCCAGACATCTGAAGGCCGGAGGCCAACGTCGGTGTGCACTTGTTGTCTGTCCGCTGCCCACCGGGCGTCGCTGCAATGTGTTCATCCGCATCCCTTTGATCCGGCGAGTTACGACGGTTTCAGGGAGTGGCGAAAAAAGACCAAACATCACGCCATGGGAGTTATTTTTTTTGCTCCGTCCCGTCCCGGAGGATCTCGATCTGCCAGCGGTACTCGGGCGCGGTCACGTCGGCCGCTTCGGCAGCTCTGAGCGAAATCGTTCGGATTCCGGAGCCGAATGCTTCCGCGGGTACGGTAGCTTCGACGAACCGGTAGCGACCCGCTACGCGAACCGCGAGATCGGATACCGCGAACACCCGACGACCCGCAGCATCATCCATTTGAAGTGCGTACGACACCTCCCGCGAGGGTCCTGGCACCTCGGCTTGAAGCCTCACTGCCGAAGAACCGGATACCAGGCGTACAACCGGCCTCGAACCGCCGCGTTCCGTAGCCGCGAGCAGCGTGATGCTCGGAACCGGCGCGTCTGTGTCGGGCGGCGGCGGAGCGGGGCGAACCGTCGGCATGGCAGCGCCGAGCGGCGTTGGCGCGCTCGCGACCGGACGAATGCCCAGGCGCCACTGCGGAATCAACGCGACGGCAGCGATGCCGGCCGCGAGCAATGACGCGACCGGCAGCATTCGCTTCGAATTCCAATGCGCCCGCCGTGCCGGCCGCCCCCGCTCCGACAGTTCAACGGGACGCTGCGCCGCGAGGGCACGAGCGACTCGCAGCGACGCCATTCGCGCCGGCGTGGTCAGCACATAGCGCTCCATCGCTTCGCGCTCCGTCTCCGTCAGCCGCCCCCGCGCATAATCGTCGATGAGGTCGAACTCCTCCTCGCGCAGTCGTTCAGCGACGCCGTCCTCCATCAGGATCGCCTCCTCCAGGCGCGCGACATCCTCGGGCGTCAATTGACGGAGAAGCAGCTGTCGCAATCGACGGTCGAGTGTTTGGGTCATGGCCCCGTGTCGCCTTTCGCACTGCTCTTAGTGTTCGAATTGGGCATTTCATCTTGGGGTGACGTCGAATCGGCCGGTTCGCGCTGCAAGCGCGAGCGGACGCACTTCTCGAGGGCTGAACGGATTCGGAGCGCGCGATTGCGCAATGCATTCAGCGTCACCCCCGAGTTCTCTGCCAAGCGCTGGCGACGCTCGACGCGTCCGGCGCCGTCGTCGGCCGCGTAATACTCCAAGATGAATCTCGCCGTCTCTGTGTGCAACGAATCCAGGCAAGCGCGCAAGGCCGGTACGGCCGGATCAGGCTCCTCGTCCGGTCGACTCAACTCGAGTTCGCGCGTTGCTTCCAAGGCCACCCGCTGTTCCTTCCTTTGACGACTGTCCTCTTCGAGCACCAGCAGCCTCGCGATACCCAGTGCGTAACGTTCGGGACTGTCCACCGGTGTGCCATCCGCAAGCCGGCGGGCCAGACGATCGAGGCACTGATCGGCGAGCGCCTCGGCCTGTGCCGGAAAGCGGATCCGAAAGAACGCGACCAGACGCATGCGCAAACGCTCATAGGCGAGCGCGCCCGCATCGGAGCCTGCCAGGCGCCCGAGCAAAATGTGGAACCATTCCGAGAAGCGCGCCGCGGGGAGTGACGGGTTTTCAGACGCGGCTTCGTCAGGGGAATCCACGAGTCCTCGCAATGACCTTGTAGGATAAGATGCGCCTCATCATACGGGCCGCTTCCGCGACTGTCGCCGGCTCAATGGGGCAAAACCAATCGCGCTGGCTGTCCCACTATTGCCAGTCGCCTTGTAATTCGTATCCCGCCCAGTAGTAGGGAAGTTGCCAGCGAGGATCGGCGGCCATCTCGTGACGAGCGAGCCGTAACGCTTCTGCCGGCCTTTCGCCTTTTTGCAGCAGCCCGCTGTAAAAATACGTCACGAATTCGGCGGAAGCCTGGTCGTCGACAGGCCAAAGGCTGACCAGAACCCGACGCGCTCCGGCGTAAAAAAACGCGCGCGACAGATTGAAAGCACCCTCCTCTCCGACCCGCGCACCCGCCGCGGTCTCGCACGCGCTGAGCGTGACCAGCTCGGCGGGGATCTCGAGATTGTAGATGTCGTTCATGCGCAAGAAACCATCTTGTGGATGCCCGGTCGCATCGAAAAGTGACAGCACGATGCCGGACAACTCAGGATGGCGCAGGTCGAGCAGCGCATGGGTCGCGAAGTGGACCAGCGAATAGTTCCGCCACGCCGCCTGCATCGCGACTTGCCGGCTGGCATTGAAATCCAAAGCGACCCAGGTCGATGCCTGAGGAAGCAGCCCCGAAATCGCTTGCGCTTCGTCGCGTGAATGCCGCAGACGGGGTAAATCAACCCCATCGACGTCAGCGGCCGCGCGCGCCGCATCGGAGCTGGTTTGCGCTACCGTCTCGTACGGCCGCGGTTGCAGCCTGGGGTCATCGGCGGTGAACACGGGATCGGCCATCACCGCGAGGGTCGGCGCTCCCGGCGGCGGCGCTTTGCGGGCGCGCAGCAGACGCACGGTCTGAATCGATGGCAGATAAACGACCGTATGTCGATCGGCCAAGGGGCCTGTGTTGCCGCCTTCAGTGGAACTCAGGATGTCGAAAGGAATGAGTTCCAATTCACCGTCAGCGACAACGATCAGATTTTTTCCGGCCAGCGATCGACCTGCCGGCCCAAGTATTCTCTTGCCCAGTTCTTCGCTCAGCGCGTGCACGGCTTGGATATTGGCCGCATCGAGAACTGGCAGCGCCTCGATCGAAATATTGGCAGCCGTCGCGTGACCGGCAGCCAATGTGCCTCGCAGCTCGTCGGCCAGAGGCTCCAGACTCGAACGGCCCGGCAATGCGAAGCTGCGCAGAGCGTTGCAGGACACGACCCACAGATAGCTGGTCCGCTCGCCCAACCAATACTCGAGCAGCACAGTCTGCGAAGTTAGCAGCTGACTCTGGATCTCATGCAGCGTCAACCGTTCGGGGTTCGCGAGCTCCGCGTAACGAGGACTGCTGCTGCGGATGCGGCCACGAAGCTCATCGAGTTGCAGACTTGCCTTATCCTCCTGGTCTTGCAACTGAGTCTTGACCCGCTGCGGTGCATTCAAGGGCATGGTCGATATTCGGTAGGCCGTCGCATGCAAATGATCCTCGGTGGAGCGTTCCTTCTCCAATAGATCGGCATCAACGCCGTGGTCGATGGACAATGTCCGTTCGGAAAGCATGTCCTGCAGAGTTCTCGCGCGCGCACGTTCGCTGACTTCGAGTGCGGCAGCCGCGAAGCCACGGCCAGGATGCCTGCGATCGAGTTGCATCAGAATTTCGATGTACAACTCGTAGTACGAGCGCCGCGAGGAGAAGAAACTGGTGCGCAGGCGTGCGTCGTTGATTTGCGTTCGCTGGCTTTCGATGACCTGCAACGCCGCTTCGATGAGTCGCTTCGCTTGCAGAAGGTCGCCCGATTGCTGCGAGATACGCGCAAGGCTGCCCAAAGCGAACGGCTCTGAATTCGAGTCGCTTGATTTGCGCGCCAGACGAAGCGCCTTTTCATACCACGAGCGGGCCAAGGACGGCTTTCCCTCGCCGCTATCCAGGTCGCCAAGCGCGAGGTCAGCGGCGATCTCCGCGGCGGTTCCGTTTTCAGAACGGGCCAAGTCCAAAGAGGCGTGGAATCGTGAGCTAGCTTCGCTCCAATGGCCGACGGACATGGCGCATCGTCCCAAGCCCTCCAAAGCGTGGGACTGCTCGCTTTGATAATGGTTTGCCGCGCTCAGATCATAGGCGCGTTGAAAAGCGCGCTGGGCCTCGGCTGTTTGTTTATTCGCGAGCAGGAGAAAGCCCTTATTCCAAAAGAGCGAGGCCATGCGGTAGGAATTGCCGCTCGATGCCCACAGCGCCTCGGCCTTCTCGTAGGACGCCCGGGCTTGGTCGTTGTCGCCGAGCAAGCCATAGAGTATTCCCAGATCGGACCACGCCATGCCTTCCACCATGGGATAGGGTGTCGTCCGCAATTCGGCGAGTGTCTCTTTATATCCATCCAAGGCAAGCGCGAGTTCCCCACGTGTCAAATGGATCGAGGCTACGGCTTCCTCGGCAAAAACGGCGCCCTTGCGATTGCCAACCTTCTGGGCGATGGTTCTCGCTTCCTGCGCATCCTGCAGGGCCTTGCTCGTTTCTCCCAGCTTGCGGTACACCGGACTGAGATTCCCCAGCAGCCAACCCTGTGATACCAGGTCTTCGTCGTTTCGGTAAATCGACAGAGACTTCTCTCCGAATTCGGCCGCCGCGGCGTAGTTACCTTGGTAACCGGCGGCCGAAGACAGCACACGGAGTGCCTGAGCCCTTTGCGCAAACACGATGTTCTGATTGTCAGAAATGCACGGGGCGTCCAATGCAGCCTGCGCCATGCGCTGCGCGTCGGGGTAGCGCGAAACATCGAGCAGGAAGCGAGCTTCCCCTATGCGGGCGATCTGGACGCCGCAGGAGTCCGTGGACGCCTGCCATTCGGAAGCTGCAAGATTATATTTGGCCACGGTCGCGTCGGTAGCATCGTGCTTGCTCGCAGCCCGGTCGGCTTCCGCTTCCGCCAAGGCGACCTCCGCGGCGATGCGATGGCGGTCCGCGTCGGTCTCGAGGTGGGCGCCCCCCAACGCGACTTGGAACTTGGATACGGCATCGGTCTGGCGCGGTGCAACTGCAATCGTCCAATCGCCAGCCGCCGCAAGGGTCAGGGATAGTCTGGCGAAGCGACCTGCATCACTTTGAATGAACGGATAATCGCGCTTGGCGCCGTCGATCGAAGTCACCCGGACCGTGCCCTCGGTTTGCAGTACCGACAACTCGACTGCCTGGCCTGAGTCCACGTGGATGCGGTACTGCCGGGAGCCGCCGGCATCCACCTGTTCGGTGTACGTAGTTCCAGGTCGCAGGAAACGGGATTGCGTCTGCTCCTGTGAGACTGCGGGCTGGCAAAAGACAACTAGGATGCCAATGGCGGCTATCGTTGAGGCGTGTTCTCCTCTCACGCAGCGGGCAACATCACGGTAAGGCAACCAATTACTCCTGCAGCAGCGGCCGGCGCCGGTTTGTCTTTGGCCGACGTCCATGCCTGCTCACTCGCCACGGCAGTTGCCCGGGCACAGCCATGGTGCCTGATTGAACGTCGCACCCGCAACGAATGTCGGACTAGTGATTCCGGAGCGTCAGTTGGAGCGGCTCGGCGAGCCGAGCGTTCGGCCGCTATCCCGAAGAGCAGCGAAGCCAAGCGACAAGTGATCGAGACATCGGAGGCAGCGAGCGGTCGCTGCACCACTTATGTTAAGGGAGTCGGAGCTCTTGCAGCGGGGATTTGCCGTCGTCGCCGGCGTCTCGCAGGCGCGGGACCGAAACTCAGCTCCGCGCTTCGCCAGTGATGGTCTCCAGATTGATTCCAGCCTACGCCGGACTGACGTGGCGAAACATATGCCGCCGCGCTTCAGCGTCCAAGTCTGTTTTGAACGTATATTTGTCCTTTAAGCCGTTCGCGCGTACCGCTGCCGGCCGAGCATTGATGACTTCGAACCAGCGCTTCAAGTGCGGAAAGCTGGTCCACGCGTCATCCCCGAGGATGAACGGCAACGCGCGCGCCCAACCCCACGCAGCCATGTCGACGATGGTGTAGCGTTCCCCGAGCAGATAGGGTCCGAGCGCCAGTTGCGCATCGAGGATACCGTAGTGCCGGCGCGCCTCGAATTGATATCGCTCGTGCGCGTAGTCGAGTCCCTTCGGTGCATGATGCTTGAAATGTACGGCCTGACCGGAGTAAGGCCCGATCCCGGTCGCAATAAACATGAGCCAGGACAGCATCTCACCCCGAGCTTTGGGGGTGTTGTCAGGCAGGAATTGGCCGGTCTTCTCCGCGAGATAGAGCAAGATTGCGTTGCTGTCGAAAACACGCACGTCGCCATCCGTGATCGCCGGCGTCTTGCTGTTCGGATTGATCGCCACGAACGCGGCATCGAACTGTTCCCCCTTTCGGGTATCGACGGGGACGACCTCGTACGGCAGGCCCGATTCTTCCAAGAACAGCGCCACTTTGGCTGGATTGGGCGAAGGATGGTAGTAGAACTTGATCATGGGATAGGTGCCTCGTCAGAGATTCGATGATGTGGGATCAACCGGCTGGGTTGGCGTCATACGGGGTGCACGTCGGATCTAAAGGCCTCGATGCGCCGCATGCCGCTCCCCTGCGAACGATGCAAGCTGATTGTATCCGAAGGGTCTGTGCGATTGTCACCGGATTCGGTTCTGCTCGCGGTCACCCAGACGCGAAATATTCGGCCTGAGCAGCCGGTCTATTCAGTATGCGTTTATCGACCGGACCGAGCTTGTTCTGGCGCCGCGACTCTGGCACTCCCGGTGCGATGATCGCCCTGTACCGCGGCGTGCGTTCCATGTTGCCTCAGTGTTTGGAGTCACGCACTCCGCATAGGCGGCTTGCGGCGCCGTGCGCAGGCGGCACTCCGCGTTTGCGCTAGAATGTGGCTCTCACGGCCCATGCATTGACTTCCGAGGGCGCTCCCGCTCATGTCCGTCGTCGAACAACAACCGGTGCCGAACGACGCGTTGCTCAGGACCTATCGCGGCGGCAATCGTCCTGAGCTCTGGGGTCATTACCAAGATTGTTTCGCTGTGCGAGTAGATCGCGCCGTGACCTTGAGTCAATGGGTTGTTGCGTTTTACACCTCCCCCGTGTTTCGCATCGAACGATTCATCTTGCGTCTCCTGGCCAAAGCTCCGTCACTGGATCAGCAGGCCCAGGATGTCGTGGAGGGCCGCCGCGAGACATTCGCCGTCTGGGTTGTGGGCGCGCGCACGACGGATCAGCTACTGATGTGCGACCGTTACGGCAAGACGCGCTCGTGGTTCCGGGTGGTACCCCAGGGGACAGGTCGGACGCTTCTGCAGTTCGGCTCTGCGGTGGCCGCGCGCCGCACGGCAGATGGTGCAGCCGTAATGAGCGGTCGGTTCAAGGCCTTGCTAAGGTTTCACAAGAGGTACTCGATACTCCTGATCGGCGCGGCGAGGAATCGGGCTTTGTCACGATAAAGGTGGCGCGGAATCCCACCGCTATATGAGGCACGTAGGACTTTTCGCACACGCGCCAATGCTGCTGGAGAAACGGCCCGCGTAAACCTTGCATCTCATTGGCCGTTGTATAGCTGAAGGACTCGAGACGCGGGCATTGGACGAAAGTCGTTGAGTCGTGGTCAGGTCGTTT
>Ga0209208_10001735_pt1 | contig 31082 bp, 19 predicted proteins | sample S1TSphfallax_3_FD_187694 | JGI IMG/M metagenome (GOLD analysis project Ga0209208, IMG submission 187694) | Host-associated microbial communities from peat moss isolated from Minnesota, USA - S1T2_Fd - Sphagnum fallax MG (SPAdes) (version 2) | ecosystem: Host-associated > Plants > Peat moss >...
TTACACCATATAGTGAACCATTTTCACCAATGAAGGTAAGGGTAGTGAAATTACAGTGAACTTAATTCACTTTTATGGTTGCATAGTGAAATAGCCTAGTGAACTTGGGCCGCATCTCCTAGTAGTGTTTGCAACAAGACAACTTAGATGACGAGTTGATTTTTGTGAATAAAAATTGGCCCAATGATTATATGAGGTTGTTTATAAATCCCTTTATAACTTGGTAGAGTTACTCGAGACTAATGCATATTTAGAAAAGAAGTTGAAAAAGTTTTAAAAAGCTTTTGCAAAGGATGAAGTTGTAAAACTATAATATTTTGGGTAAAAGAAATTGTTATTAAAAAATTCATCAAATGTTAATTAAATTAATTTCTCAAATATTTTTAAAATTTGAGATGAAAATTTTAAATTGAAAATTTGACATACAAGTCATTAAAACTGGATGTGAAAACCAATTGTTATTGATTTGAGGGATTTGGCACATTTGAGAATTGGTTGATTAAGAAGAAACAAAAAAAAAGTCATGATACCCTAGTTGGTTCTCACCAATCCCAAAAATGTTTTTGAAAGAATAGGGTCAGCTTTCACAAAAGCACATATGAGGATCAGAACTAGTGATTCTCACAATAACAAAATTTAACAAAGAAAAAAAGTGAGAGCCACCCAACACTCATTGGGACCCATGTTTGGAAAGGACAATTGAAAACCACAACATTTGATAAAAAAATACCGATTTAAGGAATTCCTCGTGGTTTAATGGAGGTTGGGAAATTCAAAATTCATCATGCATCTTTTGTCAAATACATGACCTAAGTCTAGTGTCTTATGGTGCATTCACACTTGATGTTAAGTCAATGTTAAATGAAAATCTAGGTGGCATCCTAGGTGGCACCCATTGTTAATTGAGCCATAGATTACTGTTAAGTGAATATTAGGTTAACATAAAATTTTCATGTTAACTAAGTTTAAGTCCTAAATGGCTAGCATGGTGTTAGGGGACTCAACCTTCACCGAGTGTGAATGTACCTTTAGTGACCCTCCTACCATTCTCACTTGTAATCTGTTAGTTGCCACTTGTAGTCGAATATTGACTTCTCTTGTTATCAACATTTCCAAACCACAAATTTGGAACTTAAAAAAAAATAAAAATGTAGGATTTATATTCTTTCTTTCCACCCTTTCCTCTTTTTCAATGTTATAAAGTTTTTCCTCTAATAAAATTAGGGCAGGATTTCATTTTTATTTTGCTGGTTGCCATCTCATGTTGTGACTTGTGAGAGAATCAAAGCCTTTGAAAAAAGTGCACCCTTGGGTCCTCTCTTAGTTTTGGATCCTTACTCCAAATTGAGTAGTTGCAATGGTGTGTGTGTGTGTGTGTGTGTGTGTGTGGGCTGTTGGAATGTTGAAGTTGGGCAAAGATGCAAATAGCATAGGTAATGAATGGGTCACTCATGTTTGGTGTCAAATAATTTCCAAATCGAAGAGTTTGAAAGAATAAACTACCTATTGATTGTGAACATCAGGTTTCTCAAGAATTGAACTTCAAACCTATTGGAGCCAACTGAATCCTTGGATTATAGCTGGTGTTGTTGGGTTCGAACTAGTGGTTCCAGTTTCAGTTAGTAAGAATCGGATTCCTACTGGAACTGATTTTCAAAACTGGAATCAGAATGTAATCTATCTATGAAGGAAGGTAGTTTGTTTTGTTTTGTAGTTATGAGATCCACCGAACTGGGATGCTTCAGATTGTGTTTCTAGTGTCTTTGGAAAGCTCTCGACAAGGAGGGGTGCATGGGCTTGGTTCCATGATGTTTGGACTTGCGGTGAAAAAGTTCTTGAATATTGAATGATTTCTTCACTGAAATTTAAATTAAATCGTAGCTGAAAATTTAGGAGGAATTTGAAAGATGTGTTGTTGGAAAGATCTTGATGAGTAGGATTTAATGAAGTTTATTTGGTAATATTTGGATTCAGAATGTGGGAGATATTGATTTTAAAGTGATTTTCTGTGGCTGAAATTTCAAATAAATTCCAAAAAACCAGGTTTTGGAAGGAGAAATCAGTTGAGAACGTGGTAACACTTGAATGCTCACCTCAATTCAAATCAAGCATGATTTCCTTTCATATTTGGCTGTTCAAAAAATGGATACATACATTGCAAAACAATGTTCACATGTTGAGTTTCCCTATTTTGTAATGGCTTCACACTTGGGCCAATGGCACAGGCCACACTAGTTTTCTTAAAGAACTAGACCCAGAATTAGATTCTCTATTCCATTTATGTGTGCAACCATATTTCTGCCCTGGGTACCTGCCCAAAACTGATATAAAATCAAGGGAAACTCTTCTCTGCATCCCTAAACCCAAAACCCTCTCCATTGAGTTCATGTTGAAAAGTTTCTCCATTTCTTGTTGTAAATGGATATTCATTGTTGCTGTGCAGAAAGTACTTAGTGTGGGGAGACACAGCTTGCAGTGTGGTGGGCTGAGTTGAGTACCCTCTGCCAAGTTTCATGTCTGGCACATATATGCACAGGGGATTCGGGGAGCAGCAGCACCTTTAGATTCAAGTGAAGTCAGCCAGTATATGCACATTTTCAGTTTGGTGTTGGAAAAAACTGTCCTCCATTTGCTTAGTTCTTCTTAGTGGAAGAAAGTGGACACTATGACAATACTCAACTTGCAGTTCAAATAGTACCAAGCTTTGACTCAGCAGAGAATGAACCATTTTGTTCCTACCCTTGCAAGGATGTCCCCTTGCTGCATTCAGAATCACGTTCCACTATTTGTCCACAACCTCAGATTCATCAGAGCAGTTCAGAGAATTATACTTCCTGTCACCCAATTTTGGTGGATGCATATTTCAGATCATGATGCACTTGGGCTGATAACCTCTAAAGACTGACTGATTCAGATTGAATGTTGATTAGAGATTCAGGATATTGATGGTATAGGATCTGCAAATTGTTCCAGTATTTTTGATGTCCAAATGCTTTTTTTGTCAATGAATGCAATGAAAAAAAAGATTATCAACATAATCCTGACGTTGACCACCGATTCCTGAACATATTTGTAAGTTCTCTTTAATGATTGCACACAAGAAATTTGCTCACATGCTTCACATTGTTCAACAGAAAATTGCTGCCAGGTTAATTGCATTTGAAGAATGAGAATTGGAATGGATCACCAGTTTTTGGGTGCATGTAAAATGGTGCGTTGAGCAAGTGATTCATGTGTGTGGGTGGATACCTGCACAAGGTTTCCAAATCACTGGCATGGTGTCTCAGGCACTTTGGAAATTTCACATGTAAGAGTTGCAGCTGTTAAGACATGTTTGGAACAGCTATGAAACATTTGTATATGTGAACAATTGCCAAGAGTACCTTAAAATCTAGAGAACTTTTGCTCCAGTGCTGAAGAGTCTGTGTGATGCTTACAGGAATGAAGGACGAAGAACAAATGCTCCTACCACAGATAATTTCTTTGTACTGAGTTTCCCAATTTTCCTGTTCAAATTGCACATGACATTTTTGCCTTTTGCTTATGTGTTTCTGTTGCTTGGAACACTGAGCAGCGAGCCAGTCAGCACTAGTCTTCATGAGGTGGCACAGACCCAAAGTTTCAGACTTGCTAGAAACTCTATTTCAACTGCCAGTTTCTTTGAAATGCTGTGCAGCATTCCACATGAAAAACCTCAATTAGAAATTATAGCCATGATCCAAACTGACCATCTAACAGTTTCTCCTTCAACTCAAAATCACAAACGTTGGCAATAGATATTTATGGTGCTTACACTATGAAGATGGCCTTTGTCAACAATGTGACAACTTCTAGTATCAGAGATACTGTAAAAATTGTGTCATAAATAACGAGTTTCAATCACTTTTGTTGTGCATTCAACCCCTTCACTATCTTCAATCAGCAGTAAAAAAATTGACATGACAGGGAGGGTGCACTAATACAAACATTCTAGTTTATAACCAGATCCTCAATGACCAAATCCAGAGTTTCTGGAGCATGTGTAGAGACAGCTGCAAACTCTTGGATCACAGATGGAGTATTAACTCAACTCCACAGTTGCATCCATCATAAAACCACATGCTCACAACCCCAAAATCCTTTCAAATTTCAGCCAAATTTCATCAGTGCACAATATTGGGGATTCTGATTCATAATTAGCACTTGCTTAACTGCTTCTGGTTTGCAATCTCAGACAGAAAGATTGTCCATGTAAATTCATGGCACAGGTACTTGGCACCCGTTGTTGACAACTGATATATGGCAATTCAAATTCAGGAACAATTTTACATCTGGCCAGAAGCTTTTGATTGCCATACTCACAATTGAATATACTCTACAGGAACAAGAATTTTTAACATTAGAAACCCTAGACCTAAAAACTATTGAATAGCTTAGAAAATAGATCTGTTCACGATACTGATGAGAAGATCTGATAAAGACTTGGATGGACTGATTTAAGGAAAATATGCAACCTCAGAGTGCAGAAGTATTTAATTGCAATCATCTTTAGATCCTTCTAAACATGCAAATGATCACATGATCAACATCTACTTCTTGGTTCCATCATTGCTAAAAGGTGAGCAAAAGCTCAAGAATTTGGTAGAGTTTAATGGGAAACTTGATGACATAGCGAAGGGACCATGAGACTAATATGTGGGCAAAAGGATTGATTCTGTTGCAACCGTAGATACCCATATTGTGATATGGGTGTCGACAGTTATAGCAACCATCAGCCATTCTGATGGTTGTTTAGCACAATGATTTACAAACATATTAATACCTCCATTTTGGTTTGTTGATCTCTCACAAAGTTGAAGTTCAATCTTGGTGGGTCTCCCCAGAAAGGGGTGTTCTGTACTCACAAGTGGGGCCCAAAACCCTAAAACCCTGGCCTACAACTTCTGCTCAACAAGGTAGCACATTGATGTTTATGTGCTGGTAACGTAATGTGAAAGTTGTAGTTTCATGATGCTTGGAAAAAGGATAGCAAACAGGCGTAGGTTTAATGCAATCATAACCATATCCTCACCAAACCCATCTGTGTATTGCATGTTATGGTTCTGGGGATTGATGTTGTCATTTTTGACCTTCTTTGTCTCTTTTTCAATGATGGAGATCATGGAAGATCTGAACCAAGTAGTGAAACTACACTTGCCCTTTTGAACAATACAAAGTGTTTTTGAGCTAATCTGCTGGCTTCAGCTCCCTGATATTTCAAGGTAGCAAATTTAGTATGCTGCATGATGGATATGTACTGAAGCTTGTCATTGGGTTTCCATGAAAAATCTACCTCTTTCTCTCAGCCAAAAAAGTCTTCAGTTTTGCACACACCAAAGACAAAAAAAAAACCCCAATGCCCAAATCGCTTAGTCACTGTAGATGCTGTGTTAACCAGCTGCCTTCGTTTGAGGCAAATGCTCATCAATCTTCACATGTCTCGACCATCATCAACTCATCCATGGCTGGAAGGATATATAGTTCTGTACCAAGAGCAAGTGTGACAGATTGTAGCAGCAATTGAGGAAATTTCCTTTGATTGACAGGCTGCTGCAAATGTCTTGTGGGTTTCTTGTTTCTTCATCTGCACTCTGTCATTTTTTCTGACATTGTTAATTGGATTCCTGCTTTGATTGATGAGAGAGGACCACCACAAGCAGTGTTGTCAGGCAAACAGAGAGAGAGTTCAATAAGTGAAGTTGGGCAGTGAACCTTTTTTGCCCTGCAACATGACAGTAGAGATATAACCAGATCTTTTTTTTTGTCCTCCTGGGAAAATCAATCAAAGCAAAACCCAATATAAATCTTCAAACTCTTTTTTCCTTCTTCTTTTACCACCCATTATATTATGGTCTCTGCATGATTTCTTTGTCTTTTCTTCCTCACTGGCTTTGCTCATTCAGACCCCATTCATGTAAAAGAAACATCAACTTCTGAACACCCAAGTTTGGAAGTAACCCAAGCTATACATCACCTCACCACATTCAGCTTGCAAAAAATTTGGCTGGCCAGACTGAACCACCAGCAGCCAGCCAGCAGCCCCACCATGAGGGATGGATGGATGGATGGATAGATGGATGGATGGATGGTTAGTGGGTTTCAGTTCCCTAGCTAACCACTGTGGTTAGTTTAGGTGCTATTTTTTCTAACAACCCACTAGGTAAAATTGACCCCCACATTAGGATCATGGTTAAAAAAAAAAAACCCCAAAACCCATTTAAATTGTTTATTAATATTCTAAATATTTAGAAATGCAATTTCCGTAGACTAAAATCAGGGTCCCTGAGTCCAAATCTGTAATTTTTGGTTGAAATCTGGGAAGCTCAAATTACTAGATAAGGTACCACTTTAGGGTGGATTCTAGGTCCTAGCAGGTCTCTGGGCAAGGCCCTTAGGGTGAGCTTAAGGGCACTGCCCAGAGGGATAGTTGGGCCCCGAATCTGCCCTAGGTGGCCCCTTAAAGGCAAGGAACTCTTGGCAAACTCTGTGGGGGAACTCTTGGGAACACTACTGAATTATGCAGCTGTTCCCCAATCACACCTCAGTTGAGGCCTTTTCAGGTAAGGCTATCAAAGGGGTTCTTAAATGTTGGGAGCAATCAATTAAATTCATTTACACCTTGAATTTAGCATTTTTTTTTGGGTGCAAAAATTTTTTTTTTTGGCCCAAAATGCAAATTTTTTTAGGGGCTGTGAGCCCTACAAAGGCTTTTTTGGGATTTTTTTTGAGAAAAATCACCCAAAAATAAAAAGCAGGGTTTCTGGACCAAATTTGCCAGATTTAGACCACCTCATCCTGGAGGTTGCCAAATAGCCACATTATAACAAAAAAAGATTTACTGTCCTTCCTATCCTGTAGCCAAATCTGGCTATAGTATGGCTACATCACAAAAGTGAAAACAAAAAAAAGCCTTGCTTAACATTCTAAACTGGCAATCAAACAGATTTTTCAATTTTGGAAACAATTACTCTCATTTTAGAAATGATAAGAAATTTTTTTTCTGAAAGAAAAGTTTCTGCTTTTAGAAAATATATAATAGAAATTACTGATTCAACTGACACAAGCGATCAAATATATTTGTGTAATTCATGTGGCCCGTCCAATTTCTTCAAGAAATCTCATAGATTTGAAGGATCTTTTGTTTTTTGGGTGGGGGTTTACATTTAGTGAAACATGTCTCACAATTGGGGAATTCATGTCAATTTTGCAGTTGCATTTCTGCTTACTTTCACACATTTTGTAACAGCTACCCAAATTGAATTGTTTTCACATTCATCAGAATTTGTTTTCTAAGAAGTTGCATAATAATGAACATGTGTTAAACATATATTGGGACTAGTTATGTTAACATAATTTGGGATTGGTTATGTTAGTGAAGCTTATTGATTAAACACATCTACAGATCCTTATCTTGACACATCATTTATGCATGACCAATATTCAATGGAACACACACCCATCACATGCTATATGATTTTATAGCATATGAAGTCTACAAGTACAACAACAACAATATTTGAAAAAGAACTCATACAATGAAAACACAAACACTAAATTGTCTTAAATAGCCAACAGAGAAATTGTTCAATTTAAACAAAACAAAACAACCTTCACCAGCATCAGAATATCAAAGGACATTTGCAATTATGATTCTAAGTCATCAAATCACCAAATGTAATTCACAACTGCCTAAATATACAATCATCAAAATAGCAGGCAGCTAGACTGAAACCCTGTGGTAACGATGACAACAGTAACAACACAATAGTGTCCAAAGTCTAATCACTACTATAACAGCAAATACAGCTTCTAATGTTTGGCTAAATAGTAAAGTACAATCTTCAACCACAGCTCACAACACAGTTTTTGGATTCGAAAATATCATATTTAAGTCAAGAGTTCACTCATCCTGCACAGGACTCATCTCATAACATCATGTATTCACAGCAAAGAAACCTGAATCAAGTGTGTAGTGAGTGACTACTACACCTCAGATACCCATATTACAGTAGGATATCTTTCTACAATCTTTCTTACATTCTCGTTCATTGGATACACCTAATTATCAGAAGTCCTGCAACATGCAGGGTGGAAAAACTATCTTCGAACATTACAGGACACCTAACAGCTGTCTTACACCTCTTCTAGCTCAGCTTCTAAAGCTTCCAAGGATACACGTCCCTTAAGAGGCATGTAGTCTCCCAAGTAACCATCCAAATACTCAGAGAGAGCACCCCTATCTATGGTCTCATAGTGAGTTGACTTACACACAAAGTACAACACACTTTGCATGAGGATGGCAAACAAAGTGATCGCCATAAACAACAACAAAAGGGTAAACCCAACGAAAGCCCTAACAGGCATGTTCTGTATATGGTGCCTATGACTCACCACCGTTCTCGCGAATGAGATTAAAACAACAAATACGCAAAAGATGTAGATGAGGAAAAGACCATAACCTACAAGCTTCTTTCCCTTAATCAGGCTGACGGCTTTCTTCATTGCCTCCAACCCATAGCTCTCCTCTAGAACAGTAATGACACTCGCAAGATGCCACACCAGATTGAGGTACACCAACATCCCAAAGAAAGCTATGAGCACAGGGATACCCAAGAACTCCATTCGTAACCCTATTGTGCGTTGTAGAAAATGCAGGAAAGTCAACACAAACAGGAAGCTAAAATGGTAGACAAAGATCACCAAATGAGCCCATAGGAAGGTGATCACCAAGCGCTTCCATACTGTGGGTACGACACTGAGAACCTTGCTGTACGATAATCCTTTCCCTGTGTAAATGCTCGCAACGCTGTATACAATGGCTGCTGTGGATAGCAGAGAGAAAGCCATGGCAAACACGAAATACAGTATTGTGAGGAGTGCCAATCCAACCAGCTCCATGTCCAGGATTCTCTGTGTTTGTGCAGCAGCAGGAGTGCCTGCTTCTAACTCTTCTCGCATCTCATTGATAAAGATCTTATGATGCAGTGGTGCTGAAATCAGATGGTGTCCAAATATAACAATTCCCAATGGCAGGACAAGAGTGCATCCGAGCGATATGAACAACCTCATGTAAGACTGTAGGATCTTGGAGGCCTCCTTGAGAACCCCTACCACTCCTAGAAACCGCATCTCCTCTGGATCACTGTCCATCCTGTTCTCTCTTGAGCTTCAAAACCTGTTGACGACAACACACCGTCAGCTCCAACTCCCAAGTGTAATACAGCAGCAGCTTCAGGTCTGTATCCCTCCTTCAAAATTCTCCAGGTAACAACCAATCTTCAGTCCCTGTATGGGTCAAAAAGACGTCAGTGGTAGAACAAAGGAGATCATTCCAGATCCATGCTATGATAGTCTATCAGAAATCTATAACCGGCAAACATCAGCTTTGGAAACCACAGAAGCCACTGCAGCAGAATAAGCAAAAGACCAGAAAAGAGGAATCTCAACCGCTTCCTCTGAAGAGATGCCAGCACAGAACATAACCACATATCTATCGGAAATGCGAAAACCACAGACTAGATGAGATCGGAAGGAAGGAGAAGAGCTCTTGTTCCTCGAACCTCAAGCCCACCTGCACACGTAGTAAAAACCAAATTCCCGAAGCACACGCGATGAAGGGTAACAACCAAGACACAAACACAGGAGAGAATTCGAAAGCCTACACTAGAGGGAAATCGGTCAATAAACTCGGAGGCGGCAAACCAAAAAAAAAGTGCAACTGAAGACTAGAGAACAAAGTCCGAACAAGAGAGGAGAAGCTGAATATGTGCGCCAGAATCACAAGCCTTAGAAAAAGACGAAGAGAAATACTAGAAGCACAAGAAAACACAAATCAGAGCATATTGCACCAACACTAGTAGCTCAACACGAAGAAAAGGAAACAGAGTTCAAAAAATATTCACGAACTATGCTTGGAACGAACCCTGGACGTGAACATGATGACGGAGTCAAAGAGGAAACCACAAAGCATATAGCAACACGCCAAATCACAAACCTGTGAACTCAAACAGGACGCAGAGAACAGGATCCTAGCTCCGAAACAAGAAGAAGGAGAAGAAGGCGGAGGAGAAAGCCAAAGCGGAAAAGAGACCTTCCAGTACAAGCTAAAAAGAGCGGTCCAGGGAAGAGCGCCAGCCAGTATTGTTCAACAATGGCCGAGATGAGACAATAGTACTACACAAACGAGGAGTCCAGATCTCCAACCCGATAACAAACTTGGAAAACGTACACAATACGCAAGCAAGAAAGCTTACCTGAAAACCACAAGCCAAAGCTCGTTCGAGATCACCGCCAAAACGGAAAATAAATAATAAATAAATCAGAGGGATATGAAAAACTCCCGAGCTTGCACTTCACACTCACCTCAAAGTTGAAGTCGCTTCAAAATCAGTGCGATGTTCAAACTCTCCGCGTCCAAGCTTTCCGCAACAACAACAAAAAAAAGGGGCACGGAATCGATAGCGGCGATGTTCCGACTCGCGTTCGCTGCGCCTGCTCCTGTTGACGACCGGTGCTCTTGTAACCGACGGCCACGATGTGATTTTGTCTTCATTCGACGTCGTAGATTTCGTCTCTCTCGCTCCATTTTGCTCTATTTATAACCCCGCGCCATCCTCCTTGCCCACTCTCATTCGGCCAAATAGTGGCGACGGTCAGATTGTAATCTGATGTCACTTCCAACGGCTCAGATCCGAACTAAGAGAACACCGAAAAGAGAAGGTCCCCTTTGGTTCCTTTTTCTTTGTCTTACTTCCCACCTGCTCTTAAATCACGTCACGTTCAACGGTTACGATTCGGTTCGACCTCAGGTGGACGGCTACGATCAGGCTTGGGTTGGGTCTCTTGGTTTTCCCCCCTGACAGCATCACTCTTTCTGGTCGTTTTCGTCATCCAGATAAGCCAACTGGATCTCGCCACGTCTCCTGTTGTCGCCTGTTTCCTTGCGCCTTCGCTGGATGACACCCCAAGAACCTTCCAGGAAAGAGACGTCTGTCCACTGGTGCAAAGGTTTAGCCAATTGGTGCCTTTTAAAAAAAGCTCACCAAGCAATGTTTTCTTTTTGGCGAAATTACGCTAAATGGCGATTGTTTTTCAAATTGGCAAAAATTTAGTCTTATTTAACTTTATAGTCGCCAAATTTCGAAAAAAAACCCTTAAAATTTTCAAAATCGCCAGATTCTGTTCTAAGTTCCAGCAGGTAATCAGAAATATAGAAGGATGCTAGAATTTTAAAAAAATCTTTCATGTTTTCTTATTGCCAAATCTGGCTAAATCATTGTATGGATGAAAAAAAGCACCCTCCGTTCATTTTTAAATTTTGAAAATTTCTTTTTGGTGAAATTCCATGAATAAAAAAACTTTAATTCCCGTAACCAATAGCCTCTCACTAGTTACCCAGTCTTTTTATATTTATGTCCACAAACTAAAATCCAATTATAGGAATCTGACAAAAATTTACTATTTTTTTCTCATTTCCAGCAATGAAAACCCTCCAAAATCACTTCATTTATAAATTTTGAATTTCTCTTTTTGGAGAAATTTCATCAGTTAAAAAAGGTTAATTCAAATAACCAATGGCCTCTTGCCAGTGACCTAGTCCACAACCATCGGTAGTGAGAATTGAGATGTTCTCTTTTCATCCACACACATATATTCATCATCCATGAAGGGTTACGGAATCATTGGCCCGAAGATAGCCAAGGGTGATAACCTTGAGCTAACATGCTATGACCCCAGTTGTGGATGAACAACGATTGAGTTATATTATCAAGGTGGAATGCCCACCATACCCGGGTAGGGACGGCCACACCGAAGAAGGGGCCCACCTTGTTTGCTTCCGAGGAAGTTAAATCAGAAATGGGTCCTTATTGCAGACAGTACAAAGAGTACCTAACGTCTGCTTCTTCTTCTTTTTTTCCCCTGCCTACCCTTGGCCCAATCCATATTTTTGAGGAAAAAAAAAATGATGCCCAGACAAAAAATTTGGGTCTTGTTATGCACGGTTTTGGCCATATGCATAAACAAGACACAAAATTAAGAAGGACCCGTAGCCTGATTTAACATCCTCTCCTTGCTACACTTGCTGCCCGGGGGCTAAGAATGCCACCCTTTTTTTTCTTTTTTCTTTTTTCGGGTGGCTGATTTCACATATCCAAAAGCTGCGACCCATGAAAAGTACACTAATTCGGGCGGGCAGTACAAGCAGTAAGGGAAAATTTCCGAATTTAACAGGGGATTTTTTCATGCTTTTTCATCCGGTAGTGGCAGATCTCCCCAGTTCTTCATTGGGGTTTTGTGGTTCTTCATCCACTAGTGGACATGGGCACGAGCTTTATGCTTGAGTGGAAACATGAGACCTGCTTTGGCTCCTGCCATGCACGGGTCCCTTAATCCATAGGGCCTTACCCTACACTTAGGGTCCAAAAACAAGAAAGAAAGAAAGAAAGAAAGAAAACATGTGTTTCTTGTACGATGATTCTGGTCAGACCTGGAAAGTTGGTGACCAAGTTCTGCTGGGATGTTGAAAGGTATGGCATGATTGATGGCAGTCGGGACAGTTGCCGAAAATTACTTTCTGACAACAAACGCTCTCGAGTGGATAAATGGCGGATCCTCACTCTGCTTATTATTATTATTATTGGGTTTTGCAACAATTTCAACACATTTTAAGGACGGAACTTGTAATATCAAACTAGGTAACCACAGAAAAGAAAACATACAAAAGAGAAGGAAAATTGAAGTGAAAATTGGAGCATTCGGTAGCAACCACTTGGAATCCTCCAAGAAATTGTTAAGTATTTAGACACGGATGGACATGGGAAGCATGTGACAAAAGGATTTCACATTCAACTTTAGAGTATTGAGACAAGGACATGGGAAGCATGTGGCAAAAGGATTTCATATTCGACTTCAATCCTAACTAAAAGCACAAAAAAAAGGACCTTTTATCCACAAAACTACCAAATTCCAACATTCATGTACATTAATTGTTATTTTGTCTGGGGTGGTACAATTTTACATTATAAACTTGAAATAATTATATGAGGCATAAATGTGGAGTTCGGTGTCTTGGACTTGTGAACACTACTTGGTAGATTACTTACGAGCAAGTGAAATCCAATAAAGCCCCCTCCCCCCCCAATTGTATGTCCGAAACAAATTACGATAGCCTCGGTTGAAAATTAGGATGAAAATTGTGACCAACAAATGTAGGAATAGAAATTCTGCTCCACCAATGAGGCGATGGAGCATGGACCAAAAAGGCTCAGGGTTTTTTTTTTCTCTTGGGAGGGGCCGGGGAAGTGGGGCATGGGGATTTTTCTTTTTTCTTTTTTTATGTTCCCTATGTGTTCTCATCAAGTTCCCAAAATGTCCCTCAAATTTCCAATGTGTTTCACAAGATGTTCCCAATACCAGCACACCAATGTCCCATATGTTTTGCCCAAAAGTTGTCTTCTTTTCAGCTGTATAGGTAGGCTAGGGGAGGGGGGATCTATATCTTCCAATAGAAACTTTTATTTTGGGGAGGTCTCCTTTCAGTTTTTTTTTTTTCAGGTGATAGGCCAATCAAAATGACTCATTGTAAGAAAAAAAATCAAATTTTGGAGGCACCCCATCTAATTGATTCAAAGATGAATAAGTACACTACACAAAGAATAAGCATAATACATTTGGGTTCATTGTTTTGGACAATTTTAAATGCCAATCTCAAGGCCTATTTAGGAGCAAAAACACTCCCCAAAAGCTTTGCCATGAAGGAAATGACAGAGAACTTTCAAGAATTGTTTGGCACACTTAGTGACGAGAAATCACGAGATTGTGGAAATTGGAAAAGGCTTGTTGGGGGGGCTCCTATCAAGACTTGTATGATGACTTTGAAGCCCATAAGATAGCCATAGTACGAGATTTTTCTTCATGGTACACAAATGGCACCTACCAATGGCCACAAACCAAAGAAACCCAAATTTTTATACATACTGTCACCCCCCACACCACCCCAGCCCCCAAGGGCACCACCTAGGATGGATGGTGTGTGGATAGAAAACACTTTGTCATTCAATTCTTGTTCCCCTAGCTATGTACTAACCATTCACATACATCTATATATCCAGTAGCCACCAAGTACCTTACCCAATTACCCTACCTACACGCTACTCACTTGCCTTGCTTCCCTACATTTCTATGGTACTTAGAACATCTCCAGCGGTGCTCAGTATGTGATACTGCATAGTGAAATTGGATGAAGAAAAGTCAAAACATTTGCAGGTTTGTCTCTAGACCGTGGTTTTGGCTCAGCATAATTGCACAGTTTGTGTTGGTGCACCTCCTGAAACGAGTGTAATAAGTACTATCTGATTACTGATTAGTATTTCTGATTGGTCCATCATAATGATTGGTCCAGGTGGATTGCTATTAGTAGTCCCCCCACTTATTTGCTTTCCCAGCTTCAGTTTTTTGTGGGTTGGGTTGCAAAAAAGTAAATAACTATACTTGGATGTGAATTTTTTTTCCTGCAGGGTCACATACTGAGCACTGCTGGAGATGCTCTACTAAGTGCTTACCAGTGTTTGGCTGATTTTTAGAATGAAAGCTAGATACCCGTCGGGTATCAACTTGAGTATATACTCACTTACTTGTCAATTCTCAAAGTATTCAAAGACCCAAATTCGATACATAAACACGATTCTCAAAAAAATATGAAAAATAAAAAAAACCAGACAATTTTGAGGATTTTTAGTTATTACCATGGTATAAGTGTCGGTGCTTGGGTCACCCAAGGTAGTGCTAGATCATATAATTCTTAGCTTACAGCAAGATGCATGTAATGACACCAACTAACATGAAGATGAACTTAACCTGACAACATAAGGCTTGGCATGCTATCTCTTTAACAATATAGTCTAGTGATTTGGAATCCGGTTTAGGTAAGGTTTTGATTTTTTTAAAGCAAAATAGTTTGTTATTTGGAGCTTGATTTAGTGACCCATGCTTGGATATTTTGTCTGTGCATTGGCTTCAAGGAGTTGTCACTAAAGTCCCATTTTAAATTCTGAAGCTCTATGGACACTCTTGTATATGAGAGCACAATTCGGCATGATGTTACACTGGTTTTCTATCTCTGGTGTTATTTTTTATCCATTAATGAGGGCTTTCCAACACAATCTAGAATAAAGACATTTTTAGTTTGTTTATGATTTTCATCCACATGGAAATGCTTTCATCCTCCATATGAATTTTATTTTATTTTATAATGATATCCATGTAAGGGGTGACAAAAATAGGTCATGTAGATTTTAAAGAGTTGTCATGACAATCAAATTTAATGGTTTTGCTTAGGAATTCAACAAATTGCTTGATATGTACTACATAGTATAAGAATATTCACACCACTATTGGCTTGGAATTGCATGTTTTATCATCTAAAGCACACTCATGAATTATTACCATGAATTTGTGTGACATCATGAACTAATATAGTACATAGAAACTGGAAAGTTATAAATCTCCTAACTATATTTCCATTACTTGGAGTGATGTCAAAGCTATTAGCAGCCCATCTTCTTTGCAACTATTGACAAAAGGGTAAAAGCTATAGAATTATTATGCCCATTGGTCCACCATTGCCATCTTATGTATTGAAATGCTTGAAAAGTGAAAGACTAGTTGTTAATGTGCAAAAGTGAATAAGTTGCCCATCTTATGACACTTTACACTTCAATTTCATGAAAACTTGCACATTTGTTCACATTAATGTTTGGCAAGTATCATCAACCCTCTTAGGTAACCAATTGGTTCTCAATCCAATTCTCACAATGAGTACCATTGCATGTGAAAACCAACTTTTTGAAGATTGATTGGGTTTTCACCCCAAACCTAATACTTAGGTTGGCTATAGGGTTAAAAATAATAATTTAGTAGAGGTAGGAAATGGAGTTTTGAAATATATAAATGGCCTTTTATTCTTATAGATTTTATTTGCTTTTCTTTTAGGATTTACAAAGTGATTTCACCATACCAACTAATAGCAACATTTTTATTTTTGTTTTTACTTTTAAAAGGTTTCATAAGAGATTGAAACTTTAATAGTAAAAAATTACAATAATGAAGTCTTAAAATATAAAAGCATATTCATATGGATCATTTATAAAAAATTCTTTTGACTCCTGTGAATGTTGTATCTACTTGAAATGAGTCATTAGATAATGCATACACCTAATTTCAAATTTAATTAAGGTGAGAACCAAATCAATCGATAAAATTTTTTTTTTGGTTTTTTGAAAATCGATTAATTCCCCCAATTTGAACAAAAATATTTAAAAATATATATTTCAATTAAAAAAATATTATAATAACTAGAATCAACAATTTTCACAAAAATTGAAAACCACCCAATGGTGGATTGCATAGATGTGAGGGTCAACAACCAAAAGCAATAAATGTTTAATTTGTTCAACTTTTGCATGATGTTCTTGATAAAGTATTACAACATTGTGTTAAGGATTTTTTTTGTTTAAAATTAGAAAAGGAAACATTCAAGTAATATTTCTTTTATTTCATTTCATTTGCAATATCCTTATGAACGTAGTCACTTACTACATGCATGGTCAATTAAAAGAGTTTAACTTGAATTTTATTCCTATTTTTTTAGTTTATTTTGAACACATAACAAATGCTGAACATTATTAGCAATTGATTATGTGCTATGTTGATATATCCCAATCTTATAAAACTTCAAAACAGAAGTTTGGAAAAGCTTGAAATATGCATTTGCGCTTATTATTGATGAATATGAAAGGGAGTTTGCATTGATAGTTTGAGTCTCAAAATGCTTGGTAAACGTTCACTTTTCTTCTATCCTAAAATTCAAAACATGCATGTGGATTGAAAGTTTGGTGTTTTATGAAACCATATTTCAAATTAAAGCCATAATTTCAAGAATTCATTACAATGAATAGAGCTTTTGCATGAACTTGTAAGTTGATTAACAATAGGCAAATAATCAATTACAAGGAATATTTGCCAACATGTTCCACACAAAGGACATTTATCACAACACAAGGTGCAATTCTATTGAAGTTTGAATACCTCAACATGCTCACATTTAATAACATTTGGTCTTTCAAACATATCTTCCAAGCTTGGAGGTAGTAATTCGGAAAGATGGGGATTTTCATCCTTCCTAGTGCATAGTTGCCATTTCATAGGCCAAACATGGCAAGTGTGACATAGATCTTGGATATTGGGTCCCAAAAAATATATTTGATGATTGAATTTGAGTTTTCATTTACATCTAAAAGTTTAGCATGAGTCATGTGAAAAGTAAGGAAAATATAATATACCATGACACATCTTAATTGTCATTATGACATCCTTGGTTTAACAATTTTTTAAGTTAGTCATTTGAAATAAACTATTTTTTAATGTCATGATGCATGTTATACAAAAAGCATGAACGTATGAAATGAATATATATTTTTAGATTAATGTTATGTACTTGTCAAAATAACCAACCAACACTCATGTTTAAATGATTTGCAATGTTATGAATTGTGATTGCCTCGTCATTTTTAGTGTGTTTCCCAAAAACTATTGTAAGAATCTTGTTTTGAATAACAATCAAGACTTTGCCAAAATTCATGTATAATGGTAGACTAATCATTTGGGCTTGAATTGCTTTCTATAAAGTATGATGAAGTTGCATTAGGAAGGGAATAGTTCCATTAGTTAATAAGTATATTGACCACACGGTCACCAATGGATATTTATTTCTTCTCAAGTTTTATCTCCCCTTGAGTTATGTCTCATTGTCACAACTCACTACTTTCATTTACTTGGTCATCAACATCATAAGTTTCACCACTCCCAATTAAATTTTTTGACTTCTCAAACATCAATAACAAGTTGTTTCAATATTATTTTGTTGCAGCAATAAAAATAATCACATCTCATGCATATAGGTGGCCTTGAAGCTCTTTCTTTGCCACTAGGTTTGTTAATGTTATATCCATCCATGATAACAAAATACATACCTTAACAAGTGGATGAACAAAATCTTCCTTTGATTTCCAAAAACAAAGAGGTTCAAAGATTCTACGAATACATATATGTTTATAATCCATAGCATCCCTAGATGTTATCATACATTTTAAATTGTCATTGAAAAATGTTTTTTACAAGAATACAAAGTGTAGACCGTGCATTAATTGGTGAGACCAATTACATATATCATTACATTTTGATTCCACCACCAAAACTTGGTTTCAAATTGATAATAAATAATAAATAATTAATCATGACCTCACAAAATGACTATTATATCATAAGGAGATAAATGCATTATGTAGAAAATATCATCATCAATTTTTGGATATCGAAGAAGGTCCAAAGTTTCAAATTTTTAATATCATGCCCTTCATTGCCACTTCAAACATGCATGCAAGCTCAAAGACGTTGTTGAAATCTTAACTTAATACAACATGTACCCATCTATAATAACCCACTTCATCTCAAATTGTTAAATGTTAAAATCATTTATACTTCCATGTTTTACTTTGGAGTAGTCAATCTCACAATCTATCTTTTAACACTTAAAAATTAGCATGTCAAAGCAATTCACACATTTGTCTACAATCATAACTAAAATGTGATCAATTGATTAGTGATCATTAATTGGACTCTACCTCTTAATTACACCTTTTTTTTACATTTAAATAACCTTTTGCTTATGTTGTGCAAATTATTTTGATTCCTTGATTTAACATCTTGTCCATTTGCACAAATAATGTATGTTGCACTTCAAGTTCTTTGGCAACATGTTTGAACTCCATGAAACTATTTTTTTTTATTGTTGGACCTTAAACCCCAAGCCTTCAATCTATGCATTCAACCCTAACTTTTAACACTATGTTTTCAAAGGTGAAACCCAACTTACTATCATTTTTTGATTTTAAAAACAAGGTTGGAAACATAATCCATGCAATGAACTCCCCTACAAAGGGAAGCATTTCAATATCATTTTGTACTATTGACTTGACACGAAACTTATTACAATGAATGTACTTTTGGGTATCTAAGAAGACATGGGAAAACATAGGTATGTTATTAAAAAAATTATCATCAAAACCAACATGTCATATTCCAACATTATGAACAAAAAAAACAAACCCAATAATTAAGATTATTAGTAGATGATGAAGGGGAGGAATAGGCATTAGAAAGGGGTTTGGGTGAACTTCAATGTCATTGTGGTTTACAAGGCTATCTAAATTTCTAGCTAAGTTCTATCCACAAAAAAAATAGGTAATTTTTTTGCACAAATGTGTTAGCAAACCATAATTGTAAATTAGGGTGGATCACTTTTGTATAATGGAATTTTTGCTAAGTACATGTCATTGAAATGCCAATGGCAAAGAATAATATAACCATAAAATATAGTCATATTTTACCGTACATGGGACACAAAGTGAAAAATATTGATGGAATTTAGAATAGTGGTGATCTAAAATATTGTATTGTAAAATATTTGACACTTTTTGATTCATTAATATTGACGGGGATCAAAATATAAAAAGAGAAAAAACTTTGTAAGGACTAAGTCCTTTTCGTCCTAAATTGTACACCTTAAAGGATTTCACCCAAATATGGTCAATTTTACTCATTTGATCAATATTTGGACTTTATTGATGAGTTCAATAATTCTTGGAGTATCTTTATATTTTAATACACTATGATATGTAGTATAATTGCATAAGTATGTTAACATTAAAAAAATGTAGGTTATCTGACAATTAATTTTTTTGTGTTTTGAACTATCATAATATTCTTTTAAAACTTATGAAAATCCTTCTTAACATTGAGATGCTAGAAATTCCAATTTTGGCATTTCCAATCATCATATTATTAGTTGAATAAATGCATGGTAAAGTGTAGACATATTTTTGACAAGTAGTTTCAATTTCATTTTTGATTCAAATTATGTGCATCATACCATGTATTTACTCAACATGTGTTCCCCTAGTGTGCTTTCACTTTTCCCTATTCATGCCAATAAAACTTATTATCACTTTACTTGTTTCAAGCATTTTTATTAACTCACATTGTCCTTCCTTCTTAAAAATAATGATATTTCCATAACTAACTTTGTATATTTGATTTATATATAGGCCTTGATAACTATTTGAATGTTGATTAGCCACACATAAAATTATTCTTTCTTTTCGAAGCTACTTCTTATTTCTAAAACATTTAAATACACTTCATTTTGTAGTGATGTTATGTGAGTGATGGAACCATAATGGAAAGACAATAGTAAATTGAAATAAGGTTGGAAATGATGTTTTATCTTCATCCCTTGGCTTTACATGCACTCCATTTTCTTTTGTTATTTGGTCTTTAGGATTAAATGGTCATGGTTTAATTCCATTTGTTTGTTTTCTTCTATCACATGCATTCAAATTCCAATGTTGATACTCCAAATGGGGTCCAATTTGGGTAAAATGAACCATTTGGATCAAGGGCCAAAGAAAACTCATCCTTGGGTGGGACCATTAGTAATGTCTCACCTTGATATTCCTAGACCCATCCAACTTTGAAAAATCATAGGAACATTTTAATAAAAAATTTCATAAATTCTTTAATGAGTACATTTATTAAGTTTCATAGATTTTGAAAATTTTAAAAATATCAATAATATTTTTTGTTTTGATGTTCCTAATCATTACATTTAGAAAAAGTTTTAGGATTGTAATCACGATTCCTTTCCTTAAACTTTTTGGTCAAGAACACAAATTTGAAACATGATTTGAGAATTTTCTTGGGAATTTTTTTCTTAAGGTAATTTTGAAGACATTATATTTTTAATTTTTTATTAAGTGATTAATTGAGTAAGTATAATTTAATTATGAATTTTCAAAATTAACGTAATAAAAGGCCATTTATATTATAAGTACAAAATTTAACATTTTTATTTTATTATTTCAAAATATAATTCAAGCCATACATTAGTGCATGCAATGGATAAACATGAGATTTTTTTTTTATAGTTGTGAAAACATTTAAAAGAAAAGGCCTAAGGAAAATGATTTGACCACTTTTGGTTCCTTAACCATTCTTTGAAGTGGTTCCTAGTGGTACCACCCAAGGATGGGTTTGCCCATTAAGTCTTTAACAACAACATATTCTTAAAATCATGACTTTGTAAATCATTTTATTTTTTTATGACCTAAATAGATGTTGTAATATAATCTTATGTGAAGATGTAGACAATTGATTTGTAATTGTGTTTTTATGTAAGTTCATACATTAATAATTTTTAATAAAAATTTCAAATACATTTTTTGACAATAATAAAATCATTTCATTAATTTAAAATGCCAATTTTAATTTTGTAGAATGATCAAAACAACATCGAGCCCAATTATATTTCCAATGAAAATATTTTACAACCAAAACAATAAACTCATCAACATTATCAATATAAAAAATGAATTATTAAATAATTTATCTCCTAATTAAACATTATGAGTTTAAAACAAATTAAATGTTTACAACAATAGGTTGATGAATTGTTTAAATGTCACTAGGTCCAAATTGGGTAAAAGGGGGCCTTGTTCAAGATGTAACCATTACTTAATTTCCATTGTGATAAGTGATAATTTAATTTGATATTGAAAAATCTATTAAGGACTAAAAACGGTAATTTAAAGGTTTAAGTTGATCATGTTCATGTGGGAAAAATGGTATATAGGTTCATTTAATATCTTGTTCACAATATGAATCCCTATGAGTGTTGTGAGTTTTCATTTGATGTAAATAGGGTAAATGACAATGGATTTTATTAGCATTTTATGGATATAAATGTAGTATGTCATTCACTATGTTGGTAGAATTCTACCTAATCAATTTGAGCCCCTAACTTTTGCCATATGCAATTGCAATTGTTAATGATGCATTCATAATCTTCAAGGGTGATATGTTACGTTCCCAATCAATTTTGAATATTCGATGTCATGTAACCATAGCATGTATCCTAATTTGGAATCCCCCTTATTGATGTGTGGTATGCTACAAAAGTTTTTGGTAATCTCCATTGTTGCAAATGGGGTGCCTCTAATCTTGCCTAGGCCTTTGTTGGAACCATGCAAGCCTTCTACCTCCACAATGCAATGTGGGAACAACTAATGAATGAACGAACACAATTTATTGGCCAAGTTAATCATGATGTGTTCAAGTTCTATCGTTATGGGTTATGATGCACCCTTTATATATGTGGATTGGGGTGCATGCTTGGAATGTGTGTGTACTTCTAAGTAATAGTCAATCATTCTTAAAAAAATAATCAACAAAGGGCAACAACCAACCTCCACAACATCCACCTCCACAACAGTCACATGTTGTGGTCTTTGGCTTGTTTCCATTTGAACATTGTCATGGGGCTTGACTCCTTGCACTTTGACCTCTTGACATAGCCTCCACATGGAAATAACCAAAGAGTAGATTTCCCAACCTTTATTGCCATTCCACAAGGAGTGGCACGCTTGCAAATAATTGTGACAACATCCTCACCATCCATCACCAACATGGAACCAAAAAGATTGAGGCTCTTGCTTACCTCCTCATCTTGATCAAGTACAGTCTTCATGTTATATGAGTTAAAAATTCGACAGACTTGAACAACAATTCTAATGCACTTGGGAATGTCAACCCTTAATGCTCTTTGTTATGCAATGACCTTCATGGCATGCTCAAGTGGAAAGGAAAATATTGATCAACATGTAGAAAGCTAACCACAAAATAAGCCTTAGGAATCACAAAAAATAAAATGCCATACACATGAAATGAAGCAACAGCTACATATCGTGATTAAAGTTGATTAGGCTATCATACTAATTAGATGCAAACTCCATTGTTTCATGTGCCTCTAATAACCCCCATTGCTTTTTTAACCAATACATTCACAAACAACTTACAATCTATGGTGACAAAGATTCAAGGTCGTGATTTTCAACATCCCTCAACCCAACATATCACTCATGTTCACACAACCAAGTTTCATGACACTCTTGTTCGACTCAAAGTGCATTTTGGCATTCTTGCACACCATCCACATTTGACCTCCAAGCACAACACAAAAGGTACCCTATGGACCAAGTTATAAATGGAACAAAAATGAATCTTGACCACAATTTCAACTTTCATCCGGTCCACCTAAGGGAGGATGGTGGATTATTCATCCCTCACATCACACTTCACAACATTCCTCAATGTGTTCATTAGGTTATGTTTTATAATATGTTGCTCTTAGTTTCAGCACCCAAGTGTCGAAACAAATATTTTTTGAAGTGTAATTTTTTTTGACATCTCATTTTTTATTATCTTTGAGGGTAGATTTTTCCAACAATTTCAATGCAAGTAGGTAAGTTAGTGCCAAGTGCCAAGTTCTTCCTTTTTGACAATAGGCATGACACATGTGAAGAGATGTTGAGAGTATGGAAATGATGGCCAAGTGTCTTGGTGAAGAAGTTTGAAGCGTAGATGGATTATAGCATTATATATCTTTAGTTCATATTTTTCACATAACTTTTTAAAAGGTTATATTGTATTTTTAGCATATTTAATTGAAGTATTACTCAATTGAATTTCTCAAGTTTTTTTTTTTCATTATTAGGCAAAATCAATGTAGAATTGTTCTGAAGTTTCAGACATATCAAGAGAAATATCCAAAAAAAAAATTGAATTAATATGTGTTGAATCTGACATCAACGTAGGGTAGTTCATCCACTTTGGGACTGACTTCATCCACTGTAAGAGAAGATTAAAGACAGTGATTCTGTGAGATCGCGCGCAGGCTGATGGATGGTCTTGGGATCCCTCTTCAAGAATTGACGATTCCCATCGCTCACCTCACTTTACGACACTCCTTATTCATCCAATAGGCTAGGTTTTAGCATTAGAGATTACTTCATGGCACCAGATTTCATCCACTAGGGACCTTCCGTCATCCATTGTCAGGGAAGAGATTTGCGCAGCGCGAAAAGAGAGCGAGCGAGTACAGACATCGATCGCGCGCAGCTCCTCGACGGACTTGCTCAAAGAACCGGCGGTTCTTCTGCGGCGCGCAACGACGTCACTCAACGGTTAATTGGCTGCAAGTGCGAAGGTTTTTGCAGAGATTTCGATCATTTCAGCGACAAGCTTTCAGCGATTGTTCTGCATCGAAAAAGAAGAAAAAGAAGAAGAAGAAAAAATGTCGTTCTCGAGGTCGCGCGCAGCTTAACGGACTTCGGGATCCTGCTTCAAGAACCGGGGGTTCTCACACAGCGCACCGTCGTCTTCAACGGTCATTCCTCTATGATTTTGCAGCAATTGCTAAGGGTTTTGCAGATCGGTACTTCGATCGTTTCCACGACCAGCTTTCACCAAAGGTTCTGCATCGAAAAAGAAGACGAAGCATAATGTTTTTTAAACATGTCGTTCTCGAGGTTGCGCGCAGCCCGACCGACTTTGGGATCTGCATCAGGAACCGGCGGTTCTCATGAGGCGCAAATTCATCCTGCAACGGTCCTTCCTCTACGATTTGCAGCAATTGCTATGGATTTTTGCAGATTTGGACTTCGATCGTTTCAACGACAAGCTTTTAACAGAGATTCTGCATCGAAAAAGAAGAAGAACAACAAGAAAACAATTGACGTTCTTCGATTGCAGCACTCTTGAGTTTGAGGAACTACACAAGCAGTTTCATTGAGCTATCTCAACCTGTCACCTTCTTGACAGAAATTTCCGAAAAGATTTCTGCGAGCTCATTTTCTTGCATGCTTTTGCTAATCTATTGGATGAATTCAGGAAGCTTGGATCTCGAACCCTGCCATGATAGCCCTATTTGCATGAAGAGATTGTTGTGCGATTTGCGATTGTTGTCCGAACTCCTCGTGTTTCCTTCGGGTAGATTCTTACCTCAGTGCCTTGCGTCTAATGCTTTTTTTTGCTAGGAGTAGCCAAACTGCGGAGTTCTGCCCGGATTCTGCAAGGGAATTGGCGATTTGTCACGAAGTCTTGTTATCGATAGCTTGGTAAGCACCTGGCGTTGAAGTGCAAAGAATGAAAGCTTTTGACGCAGGTTGCGGCGATCAGGAGCTTGCGCAAGTGTTCGTAAAGGATGAATTCTATGAGAGTTTCGAAGCGCCAAAATTTCACGACTTTACTGCGCCGGAGGAACCGATCGATCCTGATGCTTGGTTTAGTGCCAAGGCAGGTAAGCTCTCAAGTTTTGTTTCTAAAGTCTCACCTCTGAAAGGTTCTGAAAAGAGGCAGCAGTGGTTCTCAGTACTGCTGTGATGAAACACTCAGCTACGCTTGTCGACAAACATCATGTCTCGTCTCTTGTCATGGCGGCACATCATCTCCCTGATGAGAATTTCTGAGCCTTGATGCGTAAACGGGCAAAAGCTGTGAGCATTTCCATATAGTTTGTTCATGTGATGTGTTGAAAGAAAAAAATTGACAGACCCTGTATGTGCAGGTATGACTAGGAAAGAGGAAGCTAGGATTCAAGAATATGAGAGCTTCTTGCAAAACCCTAAAACCCAGAAGGTAGTTATCTTCCTACATACCCCTGCATTCTCTTTTGCTTCTATTGCTTCCAACACTCTATCTTCCTAACTTCTCTTTTCCTTCTATTGCTTCCAACACTCTATCTTCCTAAATTCTCTTTTCCTTCTATTGCTTCCAGCATTCTATCTTCCTACATTCTCTTTCCTTCCATTGCTTCCAGCAGCTTATCCATGCAGTGCACTAATTTATATATGTAGACAACAGATCCTGTTTCATCTGGGCTTCTGACATGATGCCCTAAACCCTAAACCCTTCTGACATGACAATCTTGTGAGCAGATTTTGGTGCTAGAGCAGAAGAAAACTGTGATCACGGATTCTCACGACACTGCATCTGGAAGCCTGCTTCAAGTTCCTCACAATTTTTCTGCAGCTAAGAAGGCTCTCATCTCTTCCAGTAGGCCAGGTTGTTTGCTTGCATTTGCCATCTCTAGTCTCAAAATTGTTCACAATGTCCACCCCTTCAGTTTATGTTGGCCAACCCAGGATTAGTGATGAGTTCTAATGCATTTTAAGCTAACCAGCACCACTTGGGTAGAGGTGGTTCTTAGTTATGCTTGCTCCATGGAGCTTATATCAGACCATTCTTTATCAGCAGTTGCAATTTTTCTTCAGTTTGCTAAAGCAATATGTTACTGTTAGAGCAGCATGGATTTTTTCAGTTAGCTGGAATCTACAAGTGTCTTTCATGTAGCAGCCAGCTTCAGGAGTAGCAGGGGGGCATGAATGCAACAGTGGCAACCATTTTAATACAGGCATTCCATGTGCTTCAAGTAACTCTTAACTTCACTCTGCCAATGGTGAAGGATGCTGTTGGTGAGGGCAATGTAGTGCTGAAAGACTTTAGGAGGCAGAAGAATGCCTCCCAAATGTAAAATTGGAAGAAGTGGAGGCTGTACTGGTGCTAGTGCAGCACAGATAGGAAGGAATTGAAGAACTAAGCTACTGGAAATTTTCATCAAGCATAATCTGGCACAGGTCAGGAGGGCCCTTTGTACAGGTGATATTGGGAATTTTCTGTCACTGGATCCAAATCTCAGGATCCTAAAGCAAGATGCACTTGGGACTGTATCAGGAATCTGGGTGTTGCTTCCAACAACAGCCTCCCTGTATGTTGGTCTGTATTCAAGTATTGCTGAGGAGGAACTGTCTGGAAATCTCATGCATGGATTGAACAGTACTAATGGATTTCTGGTTGATGTGCTGGTGAACATCCTCTCACTGGGCATGCACAGACTCTGGCAATTTCATTGGGAGTTGCAAGTGTCAATGCTAGTTTCAAAGGGTGACAATGAGAAACATTGCCAGCTACTGAGACAGGGCTTCTTCTCTTCTGAAGAATCAGACACTGGCTGCCAGTCAATGGATATGTATATAGTGAACAGCACCAAAGATGGGTTCGGAGGAGATCATGAATATTGCTTTTGAGAAAATTATGGAGCTCATGCTCATGCTCACAGTTGTGATTTGGAGCGCAGCTTTGAACTAGTCACAAGGGGTCTAACATCCAAAAGATAAAAGAACCTTTACCGCATTGCTAGCCTTGCAAAGTCTACTGTGTTACAGTAGCCTTACTGTGCTTCCCAAATCTGTTGAAGCAAATTGTTGCCTACAAAATTGATCAGTTCTTTGTCAATCTGCAATGCTAATGACCTCACTACCCCACCCAATTGATTTTCAAAATGTAATAAGCTTCCCTGCTTTTACTATGATTCGATCTCCACAGCTGCAACATACAAAGAATTTTATGCATATGGTGAATTTGCATGTGCTGTTTGAACTGTGACATTGTGATAATGTTGAAGCACCAAAAACTATTGAAATAAGCTCTTTAGCAAAAAAGCCTTTTGGTACTATCTTTTCTTGACAAAAGAATTTAAAAGGTGTTGGAATTAAAATTGTAATTTATGATTTTTTAAAGAATGAGTTATAATTTCTTGAATTTTTTGGTAGACAAACCTAATTTGGACATGAGTACTAGTTTACTGTGTGAACCATTCTTTAATTTATTCTCACAATCTTAATATGGATAGACCATGTCATTGAGAATCTTATAGCAATTGTTAAGGGTTGTGTTTTATGTGACATTAGTCTGTCACAGAAAAGTACACTCTTTTGTTTCACATTTTAGATGTTTTTATTTATAAATTAATCTAATTTTGATATTAATTTATTAAATGTTTATAAAATGTCGATCAATCATCAATATGATATTGTAATGACATTGTAATACAATAATCGATCATCATGATGTGTTCCAATGTCATCACATCATATCAACATTTCATTGGCACTTAATCTCAAACACATTGTTAAAATGTTATAAAAACATATATACATGAAGGGAACAAGTTTGTGATGTAATCTAAATATGAACACATAAATTGATTATGTTACCTTGTGAATAATGCTTTTAAGATCCTAACACATTGTCATTATCCTAATTCAGTTGTATCTTCACAACTTTGACACTAATTGTATTTTTTTCACCAATGTTGAAATGTTCAAAAAATGTTTGTTCAAACATCAAATGTTTTTTTATGAAGGAAATTGAAGAATCCTTGAAAATCTATATTTTAATCATAATCAACTAATTGTTTGATAGACATGTGTTGAAGTTGCCCTTGTACTATGGTAAACATAAGAATGTCAATTAAAAATCTATGGCACATGTGTTAAACGTTATGTTTCAATTCATAGTAAATTGACACAACAAAATGTTAGCCATTGCTAGTTATATCAAGTGATGATGTGAGATCAATTGTAGGTCTTAGTTTATAATGCAGTGATGGATTTAGATGCTTCTGCTTTAAATGCATTGTGCATATTCACAACCTCATCCAAACTTCATACCTTTTCATTATTTTAGTGTTACCATTCTCGCATGTGCTCGTTTGAAAAATGTGAAATGTACCATCCTTGGAGATTGACCCTTGAAAAAATTGAGCTACTTTGGGCATGAACTTTACTCTACATAAAAATATACTAATTTAATTTAAAGGTTAAATCCTAGACTATTGTAGTACCTTTGTCATTTCGACCCATGTTTGTTGAATATTTAATTCATGTTTAAGGATTCCATTTCAATAAATGATATATTCTCAAATATCCCATTAGATTTTTTATTTTCTTTCACAAAAAATATTTCTGAACTTTTTGGGGGAAGTCTTCAACATTTTTAGAATAATATAATTAGTGTTGAACTGGTCTAAGTACTATGGTAACATACTTTATATGTGCAATTAACTGAAAGTGATGGATAGGTCAAGATGAAAAGTGAATGTAATGTTTATTTTGGCATATGTGAGAACTTTGAAGGTAAAAACAACTTGTGTAAGCACTAAGGGTAATTGGAAAATCATTGACTTCAACTATGATATAAATACAATTTTGTGTTTACCATTGTGAGGGCAATGTCTTTGTTTGTGAATACATTGGTGGCTGTATTTTTTCAATGAATAATGTTGACATTGAAATGAAATTCGCTTAATTTAAAACCCTCTTAATATGTGTAGGCCAACCATGGCAATTTAAATGAAATTTTAAAAGGGATTATTCTTTACTTTCCATTTGAATCATGTTTCACTAAGTTTCTTCTTTTGATTTAATGTATAGGAAAAGGGTCTATCTTTTGACAATTTGAGACACCTTTCACATGGCCTGAGATAAAGGTACCCAATATTTAGACAGAGTCTAAAGATAGACCCTTCTCATGTATAAAGCAATGGAAAAGCGCTTTCCCAATTTCAGAATTGATCTTGTCTTTTGCACTCATTAAAGTATTATTATTTCCTTGAATTAGTGCTTGGGTCCCCTAACAATCTATCACACATTTGTAAAAAAAATTGAAATTTATAAATTTATAAAAAATGACTTGAAAAATAGAAAAACAGTTAGAAATATGCGCAAAACAAGAAGTCCTTCTCCAAAATCCAAAATGGGTAGCTAGTTTGGATATGTGATTTTTATATTAAAAAAATTAGTTGTCTCCCAAGAGATAGGGATGTGGAAAAAAAAAACCCATCCCCAAAAATCCATCCACCATTGTTGGTTTTTACACCTCGTGATTGGTTCACCAAGAATACTTGGTAAAGGGCTCCATCCAATCCAATGAACCACCAAAAAGATTAAAAAAAACCAAGCAAAGAGCAAATGCATGTTGTGATAGCACCAAGTTTCCAACTTTCATTAACCAACAACTTTGTAGTAGTAGTCCTAGTGCCACTTCGAAGTAGAGTACAAGCAACTCAAGGTTTTCTAGCAAGGTGATGTTGATGACCTCTAGTGTAGTAAGGAAGAATAAAGGGAGTACCCTCCACACTATGGACCAGGTAGCCTACCCAGGCTCACGGTACTCAGCACCAAACACAGTGCATTTTGCTATCTACCTATTGCCTACCTCTGTTGACATAGGTAGGTAGGTCAATGGCTACCTACCTACCTACCTACCTACCTATGTAAGGAGGTCAATACGAACAACCAGGCTACTGGGTGTAGGTGCCTTGCTCAAGGCCAGGTTAGTAAACCTTATTTAGGTGCATTCACACTTGGTGTTAAGGACTCTAGTATTAAGTCCCCTAACACCAAGCTAGTCATTTAGGACCTAAAACTATTAATCATTAAGATTTTATGTTAAGTTAACATTCACTTAATATTAAACAGTCACCCATTTAACATTGGCTGCCACATAAGATGCCACCTAGATTTTCACTTAACATTAGGTGTGAATACGCCTTTAAAACCTCAACTATGGTGTTAGGACGGTGTGCCTGAATTTCAATAGAGCTAGTGTGGACTGTGCAGTTGGCTCGAGTGTAAACTCCTTACCGAACTAATTGCTCTAATTTCTCCTTCAAAAATCGGTTTTTGTAATTTAGTTGAATTTTCAGTGACAAAGATTACTCAAAATTCAGTATATCACACACCACCATACAGTGATATTTTTTTCATTTTTAAAATTTTAATGTTGCATCATTGGCTACCATCTCAAGAGGGATTTGGCATTAAATGGTGGCAGGCTTTTGGAACCTGTCTAAATAATAAGAAAACTAGTTTTTTAAATGTTACAAAACTAAAGTCAGAGTCCAAATGTGATGATTTTTTAATTTAAAAAAACATTTGGCGATTGTTTTTTGAAAAATGGAATAATGTGATGGATTTTTTTTTCAATTTTTAATTTTCACATTTTGAAAAAAAATTGCACCAAAAATAAAAAGTTGATACAAATAGCTCTGAAAATTATGAAATTGCCTCCATAAAATCCCACTCATCAAGAATCCACCCAATTTCCCCAAAAAAATTAATTTTGATTTTGTAAAACATTCAATGACAATTGTTCAATGCCCAATAACTCCCACCTTATAAGTCTAAATATTACAAAACAACCTTGGTTCACCCCTATTGAACAAGGGCTTTGCAATGGTACCTAGTGCTGGGGGAGGGGGGGTTGGGGGGGGG
>Ga0209208_10001737_pt1 | contig 31066 bp, 21 predicted proteins | sample S1TSphfallax_3_FD_187694 | JGI IMG/M metagenome (GOLD analysis project Ga0209208, IMG submission 187694) | Host-associated microbial communities from peat moss isolated from Minnesota, USA - S1T2_Fd - Sphagnum fallax MG (SPAdes) (version 2) | ecosystem: Host-associated > Plants > Peat moss >...
GTGGGTTTCGCTGAAAGCTCTGTAAGGGCACTGCTTGGTCCCTTTTCGGCTTGTCAGTTGGTTTTATCTTTTTTTTATGATTTTTGCTATTCTCTCGACAGCATTAGGGTTTTTGGGGTTTTTTTTTTATGTTTTGCGCATATCCTTTCTTATTTGTTTCATATTTTTTTGTCTCTTTTGAGCTTTCGATGTTAGTTCATTTCTTTTGACTTGGTCCTTATGTAGGTTTACGAGAGGCTTTTGAACCCATGTTCTCTTAGTGTTTAGAGGCCTTTTTGATGCATCGACATGTTACATTCCCCATTTTTAGTGGAGGTATAGGCCTCATTTTAATAGACTCCATTGTGCTGGTAGCTTTCTTAGGGAGTTGGGCATTAGTAGTGTTGGTCATTACTTTTAAATTTTTGTTGGATTCATGGCCATTTTTATTGGAGGCTATTGGGGCAAGCAGTTTGGGTTCATTCCCCATCCAAGCACACTTGAAGTTGTTTTAGGAACTTTTTCCCTTGATTGCAACAACACATTTACCTTGTTTGAATAGCTTGCAAAAAGGGGAACAAATCGGCTCCATGAGACTATTTTTAAAAAAAAACATAACCATTTATTTTCTAGCATCATTTTTGACATGTCTCCTGATTCAGATTGAACACGCTTGAAATCCTTTGTAAGGCCAGGTGCAAGAGCTTGACTATCTACTCGTCTTGTTATCCCATGCTTTCATTTGCCCTCAAACATTTTTTCTTGTGTTGTGGATTAGATTAGGCCTCCTCATCCTTTGGCTCTTAGTTTGACACATTGCATTTGTGACTAGTCATTAAACCCGATGGGGATTCACCTCCTTTGTTATGCCCATGGTGGGGAAAAGATGTTGCTTGGGATGTTTTGCATCTGTTGCGAGAGATGCAAGGTTTCATGTTTTACAAGAGCAAATCCACATTCTTATGTTGCCTTTTTCTCGGTTTTCTTATAAGTGGGTTGACATTGTTTTATTTGTTGATGGCATTCACACATTGGCCGATGTCATCATTGTCAACCTCACTTGAGCAAATTTGAAATCACAAGCAACTCATTCTAATGGGGTGGTTGCAACATTGGCAATTCAAATGAATGAAGGATTTTATTGCAATCGTTATTCAACAGATGTGTTTTTCCTTCTTGTCATAGATGTTTTTGGGTGTCTTCACCAACATGTCAACAATTTTTTTTCATCGATGTGCTAACATGGTGTGGATAACAAAGGGCACCAAAGGCCGTCCTTTATTGATGTTGCGTTCATTTTATAGACAAAGAGTGTTGATGGTGGAGAATGTTGATGGTGTTACAAAAAGTGCAAATAGCCTTTATCTCAAAACAGGTTGTCATTGCAGGGGAAGGTTCGTTTACGCTTGGAGTTTTATTGAGTTTGCATCCTCTCTCATTAGTTGATATGCTTCATGCAATTGGTGGAAGGTTTGGTTCTTCACGGTTCCTTTTCATCCTTGTGGCCCACCTTGTTTGGGCTGCTTGCTTGCATGGACTTTAGTCCTTGCCCCTTGTTTTTTTTTCTCTCTCTTCTTTGGGTGCTTTCTTTTATAAAGTTTGGCAGGTTTCAACAAATGCCCAATTCTTGGGACTAAAGCTTTTAGCACAAATGAATCAATTTCACAATTGGGTTTTCTTCTGTTGTAAATGTTATCTGTGAAATTAACTTTACAGATTTCAAATTTAAGACTATGTAGCACCATCTAAATGTCAGAAACGTTCCTACTTCCAAGATCAGGGTTTAAAATTTTAAAAATTGTGAAGTAGATGGACTGGCCATCATCCAGAAGAGGAATGAGACAAATCTGGCTGGGAGCCAGCCAGGAAAATAGATTTATTTAGGATTCTGCTTTGCTTTGACAACCCTCACCAACTCTGGGTCTAAACATTACTTCTAACTTACTTTTTTCCATCAAAATATGGCACCTTCTGCACAATTTTCCAGGAAAAAGCCCTTTGTAAACTTTGCACCAGATTCCTTTTTTGTTGCAACAATGCTAAAATTCGCCAGGAAAGAAAAACTGCTTCCAACCCATTACATTGGACGAGTTGGACTATGAAATGCTTTGATCTTAGAACTGAGTCCCTAGGCCCTCCACTGGCAACTGTAAGGATGAACTGTGAGAAGGGCTCCCCATAAGTGTACACCTATAGGCTATTACACAGTCACATTGACTAATTGACAGCATACTGGCAAAGCTAGGGAATGATATAGAGAAGACTAACCCACACAATTGCGATAAGCACACCATGTGATTGTTTGAGGTGTTCTTAAAAAATTAAATTTTCTGTGAAGAACAATCTTTTCTATGACAAAATAGAGGACAAACCTCGAAAGTGTTCCCAAGTGAAATCTGAATGTCCGAAGCAGAATTTTTTGTAACAAGGGAAAGTTCAGTATACCAAGATAGAGGAAAAGCCTGGGAATTCTTTCCAGGCAATCTGGTTGTGGTATGGGCTAGTTCCACCGTCTTCTGTTTTAAAAGAATATAAAATTGTGAGTGGTCCCACTTGTCAAGCCTTGTTATTGGTGGGTACTACTGATCCCAGTTGCTTTAGCCTAGGCGTGCCCATTACCATGCTACTTGCTAACTGAGCAAACTTTGTCATCCTTTGTGCGCATATAGACCCAAGAAAATTTAAGCTGCACAGCACTGAATGTCCTGCAAATTGGATCATGCGACCCAACTCCAACACCCGCCAAACTATAACAGCTGGTTTTCCACTAGATTTGGTAATCCTGCAAGTGCGAAAGAAAGACCTTTCTTGGTTCTTGAAACTAAACTTGTGCAAGCAAACAGCACTGCCACTGCATCTAACAACCCCATAATTAGCTGTGTCCGTTATGTGGAAATTGTTTCAATGTTATCTCTATTATATGTAAGTTTTCTAGAGAATCTAAATCTTCTTTTAGAGCATCCTCACCCACACACTTTGTTAATTGGCTAAATTATTTGATTGGTCCACTTGCTTTGTTCCTAGCGATCTCTCGTTTTTGAGACTCCCACTTTCAAGTTTACGAGCGAGGCTTGAGATATGTAAACTAGTAATAATGGACATGAAAAAAATACTTACGAAAACTTAGATGCCAGCATAGGTGAGAATGCTCTAACCTGATTATGATCAAACTACCAGTCATAGGGGCTTTTGGAAGTTGATTGAGAATTTATGGCTCTTGACAGATAATTTTGGTTTCTTTGTGACTACTAATTCAATGTCTACAGATTGATGAGAGGATTTATGACATTATTAGTTACTGGGAAGGAATCAACAAATAGCATTAACTCAAAGCATGATTTTGAAAATTTGTTGTTAAGGAGTCAGGACATTGGAGTTATAATCTTGAGGCTTCTCCATTTTGTATCATCGCTGTTTGTTTGCTCAAACAGTGTAGAAGGAGTTGTAAAAAGACAAATTATAGAAGAATATTTAAAACCCTGGTCCTGATGATGAACTGAAAGCTGATCACAGATGGGTATTAAAACTGATGTCTAGACTTAGGCTGCAAGAATTGGGTAAGAAACAGAGATCTTTTTGGGGGCGAAATTTAGCATCCGTGCTATTGAAAAAGAAAGAAAAGGGATTGCGAATGGTACAAAGAGATTCTTTTGGATAAAGTGAGCCCCTATCTCCCTATTTAGACAATAGTTCAAGCATGTCATCAACATGCAGCAGGAGGATTCCCAACTTTTCTACATTCCTCTTTAGCCTGTAGTCAAATTTGACCAAGCCCGAGGATGATAGCCAACCCATCTACCTCACAAATTTGAAAAAAGAAACACAATCATGGTTGTATGACTGAACAAATCACTACTAGGGCACAAAAACAAAACACCCATATTCACAGTAAATATGAAACAAGATTCTCCACCCTGAAGCCTCCTTACTTACCCCTCCATATCCACAAAGTATGAATAGAATCAAAATTTGACTAAAATTGTTTACAGCCCAAAGAAAGCTTGTGTGCAGAAAATAGCTCAACTTCATCCACTACTTTCTCCTTGAAGTTGTCAGAAAATTGGAAGTGGCAGCAGCCTCTGTGCCTTTGACACTGTGGAGATATATATAGCCGAATGTACTTATTCAAACACTAGATTGTATATGCAAGTCTGTTTACTCTGAAGATCCATCTTCCAGACAACTTATTTGCAAAGACAAGGGCTTTCTGGTAGCAGATCTCTGAACTTAGTTATAGTGCATTTTAAATGCGTGTAGAATATTTTGGGAGGTTGGCTTGTGGCCCTGAGAGCTTCTCAGGGGATGAAAATCCATCAACAAGAGACAGAATAGCTCAGTCATGAATATAGAACAATAGATACTTGGTTTTTAAAATGGTTTGAGGACAACATACTTGCAGAGGATGCAGTGGCTAGCTTTTAGTTCAAATCTTGCTTTGGATTGGCTAGATTGCCTGTTTCATCCTCACGGCATAGTCTGCCACTATCTGGTTGGTCCACTTGCTTTGCTATTGATGATCTCTCACTTTTCATAGTCCCATTATCAAGTTTTATGGGTCTAATTAGGGATACCTAAATAAAGCTCAAATCCCACTTGGTGTTATGGACTCCATTTTAAAGTCCTCTAATACCAAGCTAGTCATTTCAGGACCTAAGCTTGTTTGCCACAAAATATAATATTAAGTTAACTCTTGAAACTCCCATTCACACCTTGGATGTTAAAGTGCTTATTAACACTTAGGTCAATGTTAAACCCTAATATTTTCTCATCATTGTTCACACATGTGATGATGGTAAGTCTCTTTTGCATATTGATTTTTTTGCACATTGGGTAGGTGATAGGTGGGTGGGTGTATAAGGAAAAGGTGGATTGATAGGCATGGGTGGGTATGGGAATGATGCAAAAGTGTTTTGTTAAGTTATCATTTACTTAAATTTCTTTTTTAGAGGTTGAACTTTTATTTCAAAATCTGTGTTTTTTTGAGAATTTTATGTTAATAAATTAACATTCACTCAACATTAAACATTAAGCTAGTTAACATTGAATTGACATCAAGTGTGATTGGAACATAAGTAGTAATGGAGGGGAGAAAAATTGATGCATGTCTAAAAACCCCATCTGACTTTCATGATATGTATTAAGACTATAACTTAAATAATGTGAATAAGAATTTGGACTTGTAAATATGCACATAATATAATGCTCCTCAAAGGAAGATGATGACCTTTGATTGGCCCATGTGTGATGGAATTCAAGTTGTCTTTCACTTTACTTGTGTTAGTATCTCATGTTTATGGGTGAGCATGGAGAAATAACTAACAAATAGTTTCAATGAAGTTAACAAAGGCCCACATACTGGGTGTGGGTGGAGATGGTTTAAGGGCAATGACAATAAGTTAAATTAAATTACCAGGTAACAAAATTCAGTCCAATCAAAACCAAGCTTCATTCTTTCCATTAGTGATAACATGTGATGAGCCTTCCTTGCATCATAGACTTGTATAAAAAATAAAGATAGGAAACAACCTTAAAAACATGTTTTTTCATATTTTTCACAAGGATATCCAGTTAGAACAATATATCCCACAATTTGATCCTCCAAAGAACCTTCCACAATAATACTATGGTTTCCAAAAAAATTATGAAACTTCAAATTAATAAAAATAGTAAAATATAGAACATCATGAAACAACCAATGACCATGCGAGGGATTCAACACACAAGTGGAAACAAAAGATGACAAAGTTTTCACAACCAATTTTTTCATCTATCATGGACATGACAAAAAAAGTGGGTTCTTGTTTGTTGACCTGTAACATAATATAACAATTTCATGAAAATATAGTGCATGTTTAAACTATATATATATAGAACTTGAAAAAGACATGAAAAAACAAAACAATCTCCAGAAGATGATAAAATGCAGTCAAGTTACAAAATAAAAGGCAAACTAAAAGACATATTGGAGTAATCTTAAAACAAAATTAAGAATTGCGATTTCACCAGGTTTTCATAGGGCAATCATTCTTGTGGTCATATGTCAAAATTGATACAATCCTTACATCATTCATGACAATCATTTTCATATTTTTTCAATCAAGTAATACATATCTACAGATTTGTTTGAGTATATTTAATTGAAATGTTGTGAACATCATGAGTTCTTTCTCATCAATTGTGGATATCGACATCCCTTAAAAGAATGGATGTTCTCAACATGAGCTTTAAAAATCTTCCTTTAGTCCCAAAATATTGCAATCTGTAATAGATTTTGGAAGATTTGGCCATTATATTTAAATTTCAACCCTCATATGTGACATAGGCATGAGGGTCAATCCATATTTATATAACAATTGCCACAATTCCTTGATGGCTTTATGTTTTTATAGGCTAGTGGTTACATCTTTGGGTTGCCAATTAAATTAACAAAAAAATAAACCACAAATTAATAAATTTCATGACCAACTTTTGATATCCATAACTCAAAAACATGTTATACAAGATTAAAAAATTATAAGGATATATATTACATATGTATTTTTTTTCTTTTCAACCATTTGGGAAAAATATCTTGGAAAAAAGTTTTCTTAGAAGGAAATGCAACTCATGGGCTTTGTTGAAAAACCATTTGGTGCAACTATGTATTTTCAACAATTCTTGGAGACAAATATTTTTTAGCAAAAAATAGAAAACAATCATGAACAAATTCATTGTATATCTTGTGATCTTTCTTGAAAGGATCCATTAAACCAAATGAATTTGAAATGGAGTTAAAAGCAATTCCCAATATTTTTTTTGTAAACTACTTTTCAAAAGATGCATTCTTATTACTATCGACTTCCTCTCCACATTTTTATATAATTGTAGAGTGTTCTAGACTAACATCCATATTCATAACAATAACATTATGAATTTTGAAATATATTATCAATTATTTCATGTTTGTGATTTGTTGAACTAAAAAATCAAAATAGGTTCAAAAGAAAAAACGAGGTATTGAATGGTAATTATAACTAGTTGAAATTAGAGATCTATTTATGTTTTGCCATTTGAAAACATGGCAATCATGGGAAGTTGTTCTTTTTATATTCATATGAATGTCAAAATAATCAAATTTAAAATCCATTTAATCCAATCTTAGGTTTTAGTTAATAACATTTGAAAGTGAACAATTGCCATGTTAAAAGGAGACAATTTTGCAAAGAACTTTGAAAATGACTTGCATAACAAGAAAATTGATGATAAATTTTTTTAAAAAAAATTATAAGCCACATTAAAAAAACACTGACAATTTTTTAATGTGGAATAAATTTTAAAACTTTAAAAATATTTTTGAAAGTTGTTTCAAATTTTCACAACTCATCTTTTCCACATTTAAATGGGGTAGACTGTAGATGATGTATAAAGCAAAGTTCTAGTTTTGCAAGAAAATGAACCTTAGAATTTTAGAATTATTTGAAATTGTGATCAATTTCAAAATGAAACATTAAATTTACAAGGATTTTTTCCAATTTTAAATTTTCATTTCAAAAAATATTTAAAAAGAACATGTGACATATTGGGGCAATTCTAAGAATTTTTTATAAGAAGTTTCAAAATATTTCATTCAAAAATTCATTTGTATGGAAAAGTTATTCTAAGATAAAAAAAAGACTTGCAATTCTAATCTAAAATAACGTTGGCACTTTTTTGAACATGTTTTGAGCTTGAAATAGTTGGATTCATGTTTTATTATAACACATGCAGAAAAAATGCTTATTTGTGCAAAAAAATGAAAGCTTTATGACAAATGACAAATCTTAGGTGCCAATTATGGCAAGAAGCCCTTGATAATTTTGTTGGGGTCATAAGAGGTAAGGGTGAGACAACCCCCAAGCAACCCATAGTGAAGACTAGTGATGATCCCCCTTGGGTAGTCAACATCAAAATAGATGAATTTTAATTCCTTCCTATTCACAACAAGGGGGCCCAATGTAAATGCACATAATTCCAAAAGGATTGACAATATGCTTGCTTTAAAAGTTGTTGCGAAGAAGTACACCTGATTTGTTGGAGTCATCAAATATATATATGTTTCTTTTGAATACTAAATGCGTTACCTTGTGTTGGCCCGCTCAATTTGGTACATTTACTTTAAATCTTCAACACACAAGAACACCCTAAAACCCCAACTCATTGGCTATAATCTTATTTTGTTTTTGAGTATAGGGTTTCATCTATGCCATGTGTATAAAAAATAGGATTATGATAAAAATATATAATGTATCAAAAGTGGGGTGTAATTAATAGCCTAAATTGCTATGTACCCTTAAAAATGACATAAGGTCACCTCACCTCAATCCTTTCACCTTAATAAAATTATGTCGCTATGAAATTACTATTTAATTGTCATGTACCCACACTAGTTGAAATAATTCATTACAATAAATAAAATTCTTGTGATGTTGTTATTAAATATGTAATTGATAATTAGAGATACATAAGTAGATATATACATATTTAAATGTTAATACATTATATATATATAGAAATTAATATAACTAGCTAAAAATATATATTACTTTATAATGTAATATGAAATATTAACATCAATTTTATCATTGATTAATATAAAAAATAAAAAATAAATTATTTTCCTTTAAACGAATTATATATAGTTATTATATATTATACTTGCCTACCAAATTAAACCAAAATTTAAAAAAAGAAAAAGAAAGTGCTTAATAGTACCAATCTATTGTGCTTAAATTTTGAAAATATGTTCAGAAATTGCCTAATTCTCAAAACATTTGCAAAAAAAACTCTAATAAACTAAAATTATTTCAATGTAGGAACAACACATGAATAACAAGGTCTTTTTTCAGTTTTCGCCTTCATGCCAATGACAAGCATCTCAAATTGGTAAGAAAAATGCACCATTAAGTGGCAACCAATTTTTAGTACCTGTCCAAAAAGTTCCTTCTATAGTCTAGTTACCTACTGCAGGCATGAATACAAATGTGGCAAACCTGACCCAAAACTTTTCCTTTTTTGACACTTTTTTTTCAACAAACATGAATAGACTTGTGATACATTACGCCTTTCTCCAAAAAAACAATTGCAACAATGCAAATTTTGCACCAAAAAAAACTGCTTATGAACAATGCATAGTTACAACTTAAGCATGAATCTTAAAACGGTAACACCATTGGGGCACAACTCTTCAAGCTTAAAACATATAGAAAGAGGACCAAATGCCATGCTTGTGTCTTGACAACACCAATGCTTGAAAGCTACCTATTCCATAGACCCTCATAACATTGATGACAAAGCTGAAGTATAGATGCACCTTAAAACTCCATGTCCCATGTGTTGATTCCACCCATCAATTGATTAGCCTAAGTAGAGAAAAAAGTAAAACCTAAATTATCGTTAATTTCAGCGAGAATCCAAAACAAATTTGCCTAATAGACTTTTCCATTATTTACTAAATACTCTATTAGAGTGACCCGTAAAGTAACCCTGTCTTCACCCTGTCTTTGGGCCTCTCCTGTCTTAGAAATGGATGAGAAGAACAAACTCTTATTTTACAAGGTCCCTAGTTCAGGGAAGAATATGCTTTGCTACAAAGAAAAATCCCATGAGCAGGAGGAGGAGGAGGAGGAGGAGGAGGCACTTTTCAAAACAAAGTTCAAACAGGTTTGGTGGAATAGATTGAATGCAATTTCAGAGATTGCAGATATCAGCAACCAGAGTGAATGTTGCCTAGAATGTTGATGGTGTCCAGAAGAACAGTGACGATTAAGGAGGTTTTTTTTCCTTGTTGGGTTTCAATTTGGAGATATCACTGAATTGTTGGGTGGTTTAGCCAAGGATCCAAAGATGATGATTGTTGTTGGGATCAGTAGCCCCCAGGTATTTTATGCTGCAGCATAGTAAAATAAAGTAGTCATCCAATGCAAGAGATGAGCTCAAAAGCTGCCAAATCATGAAACAAAAGTGCTGACACATCTTATTCACTAATTTCCTGATTAGGACTAAAGGGTGCATGATTTACAAGTGGATTTACCCAGTTTGGGGTCTGATCAGACTTAACAATTTTAGGATTGAACTCTGGGCTGAAGAATGAGATTTAGAACTATTAAAATGCACACAGCATTCATCTTTGAATAGGTTGGGTGTTCTTTGCAAGGGGAATTAGCCCAGGCCAAAAAGGGTTGGGAAGGGGTGAATATTTTTCTGGTTTGGATGGTTCACAGGGTAACTTTTAAAGGTGAGGATTATATCATTGATGCATGATGACATGACATTTCCATCATGTCTGGCAACATGATTCTAATGTCTCATATCGCATAGGGTGAGAGTGTTGATGTGACCATGATCATGCAATGCATTGTTTTGTAAAATTCATGTTGTGGTCAATATGACAATAATACATCAATGGTACAAAGAAAATTTGTCCAGATTTGACTACAAGCTAAATATAATTTAGTTTGGATTTAATATTTTTGGTTACATGTTTGAACCACATGTATAGAAATATGGAAATGATCCTAAATTTTGATTGAATTGTGGTTATTGAAAATGAAAAAATCAAACTTTTGATTTTAATATATATATTTGGTTATATGTGATCAACCAAAAAATATTTAATTTTAATATGATTATTTGGTTTTATTTAACATATTTAAAACGTTGGCATCAATGTTGTTGGTTTTTGGCAAAACATTGTCATTTAGTGACAAAATAAATTAGATTTAGTCATGGATATTATTTTTAGTGTTACTATAACTAATTATTCTATAAAAAAAAAGGAAAGAAAATGGCAATAGCTTAGGGTTTAGGGTGGCAAGGGCACTTGTGCATTTCAAGGTTTAGGTTTGCTTACTTGTTTTTTGGTGCCTCCCTTTTGGTTGAACACAAAACAAAGCGTAATATCAATGTATCATTAGTGTATCAAAGGGAAGGTGCAAGTTCATGAGAACGAGAGGAGGACAAGAGGTGTGTACTTAGGGGTAGATGAAAAGGTCAGGAGGAGGAGGATAGGAGGTGTGTGCTTATGGGTTGGTCAAAAGGTCAAGAGGAGGAGGATGGGAGGAAGGTCGCCACATGTTCATGAAAAGTTTAAATTGTGGTCAGAACGTTAGGAGGAGGAAAGGAGCAATGCATTAGTAATTAGTTTAAGAAGTTAGGTGTTAGTTAAGTAGTAGGAGAGAAAAGGACCTTAGCAAAAGGCATTGCATGCTCCAACTTGAATGACAAAGCTTCGAAGGTTCTGGCATTGGTGACATTAGCAATAAACTATCAAAAGCAACAATGGAACCTCAAGAGGTTTGGTGTTGGTGACGTTGGCAATGGACTATCAAAAGCACTGCCAAACTGTTAGGAGGTTCAACATTGGTGACATCAACAATAGATTATCTAAAGCGCCGACGGACTATCAAGAGATTCCAAAGGCATGGGGTTAGTGAATTGGGAGGAGGAACATCAAGAATTTGGAATTTGAGCCCAAAAATAATTTGTTTATCCCTTTTTGTAAGATTTTTTTTCCCACTTTCAAACCTAAAGCCTTCCAAACACAATGTAACACTCAAAAATAAAGCGCTAACAGAGGGTCTATGTATTTGGTAATGGAGTTGGTTGATTGTAAAATGTGAGATTAATGTCAAGGATTTCATACAGTATCAACCTTTTAAAGAAAGGTTATGAAAAGTGTTCAAGCTCCAAAGTTTTCTCCTAATTGATTTTTTCAAATGTTTATTTAATTGTTGCTTCTAAAAATGAGATAAAAACTTGGAGACACAAATATGGTATTCATGGTTTGACCACATGTTGGGTTGATTACTACATACTTGACCACACCCACTGTTAAGAGCTGATTGAAGTTAATGGGTGAGTAGTCATGGTAGCTTGTCATTTGCATTCCCCAAGAAGGTGATGGTTTTCAATTTTAAGGTTTAAGGCTTTTAGAGTTTGATGATTTAATGGAATGTTTTGGTTATGGTTTCAACAAATTTTTAAACGTTTCCTTTGGACAAGACCCCGATGAGTTTTTGAGCCTACTTTTTCAAATCCTTGAACATCCTATTCCTAAAGTTTTAAAACTAATTCTTCAAATTCTTAATTGTCTAATTTTTAATTTTCCAAAACATATTTTCAATCAAGTTCCACCTATTTACACATATCTTGAGGTTGGAGATTTTGTATGTATCATAACAATACAACCTACTTAGGAATTTTTCTCTACTAATTTGTTTAGGTAGCTAGGTTTAATTAAGGAAGCAATCTAGTTTTGAAAATTTGGTTGTTCAAGAAGAAATGTGAAATGTTTTGTAGATGTTTCTAGAAGGATCCAAAGGGGGATTTTGGGAACTATGATAAGGAAGCTAAGCAAGTTAAAATTGGGGGTGATTAACTACTAGGATTTTTCTTAATGTGGAGAGCAGTTGTTTCAAGCTAAAAGAAGAACTTTAAGTTTTGGTGATCTTGTATCTATCTTAAGTCTACATATGGGTGAAGTGATCAATATATAGATTATTAGTTATCTGTTTTGATGAGTGATGACTATGTGCATTTGTAAAACTTACATTTTTTTGTTCTTCACTCTTGAGATGTATGTCACTTTGGTTTTGCCATTTTCAAAATTGATCAAGTTTGAGGTTGTCAAATTACAGTTAGTAAGTATCCAAAATATTTATTTATTTATTTATTTTTAATTTCCATATCTAGCTTGTAGCCAAATTTTCCTGAATTTTCTTGTGGGGTTTAATATGTTAATATAATATACGTTGTACTGTACAACATAAATTTACTTCCAATCCACTAGGATAAGATTATACGTACAATGGTAAGTTATTCATGTGATTGCAATAACCTTATTGATGTAAAAAATAAACCATGTGAGAGATGGCAAAAAGGCATGCAATTAGTGATTCACCTCATGGTGTTTTTAGTCCAATATTCAAGGTCCTCTCCATTTCATTAGTATAAAAGCTCACCTATGATTGTCCATGACAAATCATGGTTAATACATATTGCTCTTTTGAAGCTATATGGAAGATGCAACATTTGTGGAAAGGTTTTGATTTAACTCTAGTGATTGGGTACAATTTCAAATACCTTTGAAAGGAGAAACTACATATGAAAGGATTGAATATTTGAGTTTGAATAATTGTAACTACTGAACTCATGTCATCAAAATAACCAAAATTTGTAGGAAACCTTGTGACCAAGTTGTCATGTTACTTTTTGATATGTGATGAAAACTCAAGATGTAGATTTTGTATAATGGGTCTCCCAATTTTTGGGTGGACTATTCTATCCTTCATCTATAGCCACCATTAGGATTTGACATTAGCTGCAAGGTACTTACTAATGATATATTATAGCGTATTCATTGCCCACATTTTAGCACCTGCTCTAGATGGACCATCCTTGTCATACATGATGTTCCATAGTTCTTGCAATACATTACTATGTAATGCTAGCTCTTTTTATCTTGATACATGTTTGTTTTTACCATGTTCTTTTCACATGCCACAAAACATAAGAAAATGGTAGTATTTGGCCATATAGTCTTGCAAGAAAAAAAATGCATTATAAATGAAACTTGGTGGATTAAATACAATGAATGTTGATGCATGTTGCATCCATTGGGGCAAGTGACATATATAATAGATAGTTGACAATTTGTTGGATAAAAAGAGGGAAGGATAAGGACTTTACTTGATGTAGTTGATTTCCTATTAAACACAATCAACAATGAAAGCATTGGGATGCCTTGATGGGTGAGTATTGTGAATATTTTCATTCAAAGTGTGTGTCCATGGTGTCAAATCCTTTTGTCAACATTGTGATGTGATGCAATATGTTATAGGAATATCATTGTGCCATTGGTTAAACACCATCATGGTGGGCAACCCATCCTTGGCTGGTACCATTAAGAACCATATCAAGGAATGGTCAAGGAACCAAAAACAACCAAATCATTTTTTTGGGCCCTTTTTGTTAAAAGTTTTCACAATTATAAACTATTATTTTTTCATGTTCATCAACTACATACTTTAATATATGGCTTGAAGTTTATTTAGGAATTTAAAAAATTGGAAAATTAAAAAAATATATAATCCTAATTAAAATGGCCCCTTAAAAATCAATAGTTTCAACTTTGGAAATTCATAACTAAATCATATTTAATCAATTAATTGTCAAATAAAAACCTAAAAATAAAAATAACTTCCAAATTACCTTAGGAAAAAAACTCATAAATCATGTTCCAAATTTTTGTTCCTATCCAAAAAGTTCAAGGAAAACAATAGGCATTACATTCCTGAATTTTTTTCTAAATGCAATGATTAGGAAAATCAAAATACATAATATTTTTGATATTATTGAGATTTGGAAATCAATGGAACCTAATGAATGTATTAGAATTTTTTTTATGAAAATGTTCATTTAGGTGTTTCCTACGATTTTTCAAAGTTCAATGAGTTTAAGAAAATTAAGCTATGACATTCCTAGTGCTACCACCCAAGGACAATATTGCCCTGATATAAAAGGGGGAACTACCACAATTCACAATAGATATGTGTTAGTTAAACATTGACAAGAAATGTGATGAATGACCTATTAACAATTTCAAATTTCTACATGTATTTTTTTATGTTCGTTGATTTGTCCTATTAATGTTTCAATGACATTAGATAACATATATAATAATGTGTTAGATCACATGTGCATGTATTATGTATTAGACATAATGTATCACCTTTTTTTCATTTGTCCCAAAGGTTGCATCAACTACAATACCTCCTTGGTGCCCATGTTCAATCATCATTTCTTTTTGCCATGGTGTTTGGATACCCAAAGTGAAAGGCATGTTTTGCCTAGTGAAACCACCATCCACCTCTACCCCAGTTTCTTGATAGTAAAACATTAAATTAGTGTTTTGTTGAACCCACATATGCACACTTTTTGCATCATTCTTATGTAATTGGTATGTTTCTTGAGCCAATTTCCCAAACAACAGCCTAACATCTTGCTCAATGAGGAACATGTCTCTATTTACCTCACATGTCTTTAACATGATGTTTTTCACATGTTTCATGTGTTTTGCCATAATTTGAGACATTGTGAGCCCAAGCCTTAGTTGTTCCATCATAAAATCCTTGATCTATTTTGATAAATGTGCAAGAAATGTAGATTTATCACCCATTTTAAAGTCTTCATGGACATGTAGACCATCTTGATTAACATGATTTCATTGAATGAAACATAACTCTAGTAGATATTTAAGCAAATATAATGTCTTAATGGTGAATTTAGTTCTATACATCTTTTTTTTTATAGAGCCACCCCATTTTTTCCTAAAATCTTGTGTACCCCTATGGCATGTCCTTAATGGGATTACTTTTCCACTGATGTCCAATGTTTTTGGAAATACATTGTGGTTTTGTGTAATATCTTTCACAACATTTGTGAAATCATTAAGACCATATTTACATTAATACTTATAAACAACTAACCAACCAATTTTTTGCTACTTATGAACATACATTGCATTACAATACAAACAATTAGTCACATATTTCATGTTTATAGAATAGTAAAATTCATTCATTAGATGGTGAACATCACATTTAAACATGTATAATGTATGCAAATCTTGGTGCATAAATGTAATAGAGGTTAAAATTAAAACCTTGATAATTCATAAGCAATTTCTATTTGTAGTTGTTGCAAATCATTGTCAAGGTGGATGATGCATTTTTTGCAAAGAAAATGACATCATCCATCATCTTTACCTTCTTCGCCAGCTATGAAATCAAGCACTCAAATTGTGAAGATGAATGCAACTTCAACAAGATAGGGCCTTGTTGCATCTTAGTGTGTCAAATGACAACTTCCCACAAGGAATCTTCATAATCAAAAGGCCCATTTAATGGTGCTTGAACTACATTTTCTAATGCCTGCAATTCAGCTTGATGGCCATTTTCATACAAGGGAAATTTCCCCTCCATGCTTGCAAAAACCATTGTAAAAGATATTAGTTTCTATGCACCTTACATTCAAATTGTGATAATCAACATACAATGAGTTTAAAAATGGTAAATCTTTGACTTACATAAAATTAGGTCACAATGACATGTGAGAAATTTGTGAAATGTCAAAAGTGTGCTCCAAAACACCCTTGGAATAACACAAGATCATGTGAAGAGGAAGTTCATGTCAAGTTTGATATGCAAAAGCTTGAAAAATGTGACCCCAAACCCTAATCTGCAAAATAATCCTCATTGGAAGTTGAACATATATTTATAATATACTAACAAATGAAAATATCAACTATTTAAAGTTGAAAAGTGGTGAGAAATGTGTAACACATGTCAATTTTTCAAGTGTAGAAATTTCTTTTTCAAGTGTCAAATACTAATAATACATTCATTGTATTATTCACACCACGTGTTAGTAGCATAGTGGTGCATTTTGGTTACATTAATTTATTTTTTATTTTACCCATACACTTTGAAATGTGGCAACCTCTTGTTCATATATTTTGAAATAAAATCCTCCTCTTTCTATGTTTAGATAAGTTGAAAATCTTTAGTGTATGAGAAGGTTTTTAATGTATCAATAGATCATTAATTTATTAATAAATCTTTAGTGTATTAGTGACATATGGTTAATAATAATTAATTATAATCAAAAAATGATTGTAAATGTATATTAGGTGTCAAATTTTCATATTTAAGATTTATTTCTCAAGTCACTACTAGAAATCTTGTCATTTGCAACCAATCACTATGCAATTAGCATGCAACTAGTTGTCATTTGTAACTATTTCGGTCATGTTTGCAACTATAACTTTGGTATTGTATAATTTTTTAGCCATATGGTTATGTGTGCAATTAACATGTAACTAAATGTGTACAACATGGACATGTGTCATAAAAATGATGGCTTAAACTATACATACTTAAATTATTATACTTAATATATCTACATAGGCTATGTATAATAATATTATGTGCCTTTAGTACTAGGGTTAACCCCATGCTAACTTAGGCTTACCTAAACTAACCAAAGTTAAACTAAACATGGCTGAATTAAATTAGGCTAAACTAACCATAGTTAAACTAAGTTAGGCTAAAATTAACCATGGTTAAATTTATGAAGCTAAAATATTTATGGTTAAATTAAATTAGGTTAAACTAACCATAGTTAAACTAAGTTAGGCTAAAATAATTATGGATAAAATTAACCATGGCTAAATTTATTAGGCTAAAATATTTATGGCTAAATTAAATTAGGCTAAAATTAACTATGTCCAAATTTATTAAGCTAAACTAATTATGGCCAAATTAAACTATGTTAAATTAACTATGGCTAAATTCAGTTAGGCAAAAATAATTATGGCTACATTAAATCAGGTTAAATTATTTATGGCTAAAATATATTTAAATATATTAATTATGGCTTAAAAATTAGGCTAAAATAAATATGGCTAGATTAAGTTAGGCCAAAATAATTATGGATAAATTAAGTTAGGCTAAAATATCTATGGCTAAACTAAATTAAGCTAAAACTAACAATGGTTAAATTAATTATGGGTAAACTAAATTATACTAAATTAAATTAAGCTAAACTAAACCATGGTTTAAATATATATTGAAAGTTTTAAATTCTATTTCTCAAATACATTTAAATATTTGTTTTGGCATGCAAAAAAATTTGATTTGATTTTATTTGGAATCTTTTTCAGAAAACATAAATTCGATTAAACAAAAAATAAATTCAGAATCAATTAATATGATAATATTAAAATTTATTATACATATTCATAATTATAAATTAATTTATTATTATAATTATAATGATAATCAATTATATATATAAAATATCAATAGGCATTTTTAATTATTAATTTAAGCTATATAATAACGTTAAAATCATATTTTCATTAAGTAATCATAATTATTAAAAATATTATACAATCATCTTTGAAGTGCAAAAGAAAAGGAGTAATGAAAAATTAACAAGACGAAAAATAAGAAAAATAAGAAAACTAAGTTTTCCAAGTTGCAAAACTTTTTCTTTTCTTTGGACCCCTCTTACTTTCAAACCTCATAACTTTCCTATTTCTTATTCATTTTAAATCATTTAAAATGCTATAGGAGCGCCATTTGAAGTTCTACAAATCATGTTTAAACGTGAATAGCAAAAAAAATAAAAATATAAAAGGAACTTTGTGGGTGTTTAAGAATCGGCCTTTGTAGTGTTCATTGGTTTTTTTTCTGAGTTTCTGAGCCCCTTTACTTTGAGGGGCCATAACTTTCTCATTTCTAATGTTTTTTTTAACGATTCTTAATGTGTTAGATGCACCAAGAGGAGGGCTTCAAGTTTTGTTTGGACACTAGAAGCAAGAAACCCCTCCCTTGGCTAATATACTCTAATACATTAGTTGCATCTAATGTGCAACTAAGTTGGTACATGAAGTTTGCAATGGAATTTTTTATCCCTTATTCTTTGGCTTCCTATTTTATTCAGTTTAGTAGGAGAAATGACATTGTAGTACCCAAACACCAAGTGCCATTGGGGATGAGAATAAGTAAAGCTTGACCCTCATGATATGGTTAATATTAAAAATAAAAATGGATTATTTTAATTTTACCTATATAACCTAAACCTACCTATGTTCAACCTACTTACATACTTAAATAAAACCACTTACCTAATAAAGTTAAATAACTACCTACCTACCTAAGCAACACGTGTCAACATCTTATTAGCCATAAATTAGATGATTTATATTTCATAAATTAATATTTTAAAATTAAAAAAAATTGGGCCTTAATTTTCATGTGTCATCATATAATTAATGTTTTAAAAAAGACGTGTGTCAAATGGTTAATGAACGTTCCATGGTGTGCCATGTGTCATCATCTTAGTGGCAGAAATTTTAATGATTGAGATTAATCCAATGAATTTTTAATTTTGAAAATAAAATAAAAATAAAATAGTGACATGTGTTCACAAGCTAGTTGTCCAATTTTTGAACACATGCCATATTTTTATTAATTACACTGTAGTTGCGAGGAGAGTTGCACATAAGGTGCAACTACATTTGGATTAGTATGTGTGGATGAACATGTATATTAGCACCGTATATACATGTTGCATACGTAATGTCACATGCAACTGAATGTCATGTGCAACTTGTTTTAGGTAATTACACAAATTTGCAATTGCATGTGTTGCATGCAATTGAAATTTAGTTGCAAACAACAGTTGCAAAATCCAAAATTTCTAATAGTGAGTGTGAAAATATGTTTATGGTACACTCAATGTATTGCTCACATCATTCTTGATAGTTGATTAATGGTTTTTAATGAAATTAACATTTGTTTTACCTTAGTTATAAACTTGGAAATGTGGCAATCTCTTGTCCATTTATTTTTGAAAATTCTCATTCTTTTTATGTTTAGAAGGGTTGAAAAAGTCTTAATGTATCAAATGATCATTAGTGTATCAACACATCATTAATGTATCAATAAAATTTTAGTGTATTGGTGACATATGGTTAATAATAATAAGTTATAATAAAAAAATGAGTAAATGTATATTAAGTGTCAAATTTTCATATGTAAGCTTTATTTCTCAATTGTGAAAATATGTTTATGATACACTCAATGTATTGCTCACATCACATCTTGATAATAGATTATGGATTTTTTACTAAATTAACAATTGTTTTACCTGACCTATAAACCCGAAAATGTGGCCACCTCTTTTCCATCTATTTTGAAAAATTTCCTACTCTTTCTATGTTTAGATGGGCTGAAAAATCCTTAATGTATCAATAAATCCTCGATGTATCAAAAACATATGGTAAATTACAGTTAGTTATGATCAAAAAGTGATGTTAAATGTATGCCAAGTGTCAACTTTTCATATATAACCATTTATTTCTCAATTGTGAAATATTAGTAATGCATTCAATGTATTGTTCACACCATGTGTCAACAATAAATTGGTGGTTTGGTACTAAATTAACAATTACTTTACCTTACCCATAAACTTGGAAATATGATAATATCTTATCCATGTATTTTCAAAACTTAATGTATTGATAATTTTTGATACATTAACAATTATAGTATAGTAAACAAACATTTAGATCTTCATCTATAAAGTTTTTTATGCATGTAGTTGTTTTGAAATTTTCCCCACCCTTCCTTACACAATACATATGTACCATAGGATTTATGTTGAGGATATAACATGATGCATGATCACATAATGCATGCTGGAATGTGATGCATTGATACATTGCCATTTTGATACACAACAAAGTAAAAAAAAAAACCAATACTCCCTGGAATATTTACGACTAAATTTAAAAAAAAATTTACTAACAATTACCCTGTTTTCACTCACATGCACACATTTTCACTTGGGTAGGATGCCCCTGACTTCAAAAAGGTCCTAGCAAAGAGTTCCCAAGTTCCTGACACGTTTCCCAAAGAGTTCTCAATAGCACCTCACTTTTATCCCATATGCTTTGGCAAATGTTATCCTCCTTTCACCTGGGCCAAAGGGTAGGAACTCTATACTTCAAAATAGAACCTTCTCTTTTGGGCAGCTTAAAAAGTTTCATTTTGTTTGAGTGCTTGGCCAATCCAATGGGCTCATTCCAAAAAAATTTTAAAAAATTGAACTTGTGAGGCACCTCATCTAATTAGTGCAAAGCACAATAGGTAAGGTGCCATTGGATACTGCTCACATTCATCTTTGAATGAAGGGCACCAAAATTCAGGGTTTTTTTCCCCATTTTGTGGTGTAACCACACTGGCAACCATCCACAAGAGAATCTAGCCAGACCTGGCCTGGTAGGATAGTTAAAAAAAAGTTTGTAATCCGTCTGCTGTTTGGCCACCTGCAGGAGCAGGCACTCTAAATCTGGTAAACCCCAGGCCAAAAACCCTAAATTTTGGTGAATGGTTTTCAAAAATTTCCCAAAAGAATGCTTTTGTTGCAGCCCCACATTGTTCTTTTGCATTTTGGTGAAATTTCGCACCAAAAAGCAAAGAACTGAAGAGCACAGATGTCAAAACAGTTTGTAATATACATGCTCTAAATTATCTAAGGGTTATTATTAAATGGGTGTAATCATAAATCAAACAGGAATTATGAAGGTTTTTAGGAAGGGGAAAAAATTGAAGAACTGAAGAATTATGTCAACTGGAGTTAGAAAGAGAGTGCCCAACTAGAAGAGAATCATCTCACTCTTGAAAAGCCTGAGCTAGCACAGGAAAAAGAGTTACTAAAATGTTTTGAGAGCAGACTAGTGATCTGGAGAACATGAGATCAATTATGTTACTAGGGAAAGAAAAGGAAAAAAAAGAAAGAGAGAAAACTTCAAGAAGCAAAGGAGATTGAGAAGTAAGTCTGTTTGCTTGCAAAAACACTTGAAGGATCCATTACAGCAATTGTACCACAACATGAAGATGATGCAATTCTGATGTGCCACTTACCCCACTCTCAAAACCTTACTACAGAGGAACTTTTGATGTTCTTTAGAGCAACTCCATGGTGCACTGTACAGCAAATTTTGCATGAAGAAAAGTCAAAACATGCTGGTTTGGCTGAGCAAAATGGTTTTGGCCCAGCGTTTTTGCACAGGATGCTGAGGGTGGCAAAAGGCACAGTGAGGGCCCCTGTTGTTGATTGGCTAGATGGTTTGATTGGTCCAGGTGGGTTGCTATTAGTAGTCTCGGACCTTTTGCAGTCCCAGTTTTAGTTTTTATGGGTGAGTTGTGAAAAAGTAAATAACTAATCTTGGATGTGAGAAATACTGCTGGAGAGCCACACACTGAGCATGGGTGGAGCTGCTCTTAGCAAATGGAAGTTCTCTACTTGGGTTCTGGAATTGTTGCACCAATTGAGTAATTTTAACAGGTGAGATTCCAACTCAATTCCAACAATCAACAAATTGATTTCTCCCATCCAGAAGTACAGCTAGACTCTTGTAATCTTCTGTGCTGAAAGTGGTGTGGTGCAGTTTTCTCAAATTATTGAATTGATTAAGTATAAATGGGTTTGACACAGTTCAGAAGTTCCAGACTCAAAACTATTGTGGGTGGTTTCATCACTCGGCTCTAGTTCTGCAAAGATCTGGAAGGAGATATGATCATTCTTCTTTCAAGCCATAATCCCAATAAGTTGCTGCTGCCACAAGTACTAGCAGTGCAAGAGTTAACATTTTGGTGCAACTGAGCCATGAGCAGCCTTGAGCAGCCTTGAGCATCTTTGTTCTTTTGGGTTTTGTTGCTATAGTTCAAAGTGCTCAGATGTTGTAATATTGACATATTCCTGGATCAAGCTCAAATGAGATTTAACTCTTCACAGAATATGAATTTGACCTGAATGTCGTGTTCTTGTCAAACAAATTGCATTTTTCAAAGCAAGGAATCAGAAGAGTTCATGAATTCATAGCTTTGCCACTGCAATGTTTGCAGGCTGAATATGATGGTTTTGGATGGTGGGCCATCTCCAATCATATTGCTCAGCTTCCTGCTGGGATTTTGGACACAAATAAAGCTCTTACAGATCCTGTTCTTCATCGGTCTGAGCTATCTGTTTTTTACTGGATCTTTAGCTGAATATTGTCTTTTAACATAGAGCGTGGAATACCTACATAGTTTTGCTAGTCACATGACTAGAAAGAAAGAAGAGATCTTGAATGTCTGTGTGACAGGTTCGGGTTTCAAGCCAGAAGTAGATGACATTGAGGCAGGTGGTACCAATATTGCTTTCCAGAGTGCCCAATGCTCTTGTTCCTCTCGAGATCCTACATCACAAGTTGGCTTGCTTCGTGGGTACAAGGGTAGTTCTGAGGCTAATTGTATTCCAACTCAGGTAAGCTCATTCAACAAATTGCTTCTGTATTTGCATCACATTCTGATCTTTAGTAAATTTGGTTTCATTGATCAGTCTAGGGAGAGAAATATTTCAGTGGGTGGGACTGATGCAAAAGCTTCAAGGCCCACAGTTCTGGTGGCCTGGCTGCAACTCAAGATCAATTAGTTTGCAGCTCTTCTGCAGTGGACAAAGCTGAATGTGAGAAAATGCAAATCCCCAAGATCAATGGGTGATCATTTTTTCCAACTGGCACTGATGCCAAAGTGCTGTTTCCTTCAGAACTATTTTGTGGAGAATCCCAGAAGTTTTGCAAAGTTCAAGCTCAAATCAGGACATTGAATTTCAGTCAAAGGAGCATACATGTAGAGACTACATTGTCAAAACCGAGAGTGATCATTTACATCATCACCGCTGTAGAGTCTTCATGCTGCATCCAGAAACGTGACATAAATTCAGGATGTAGATGTATGTATAATTGTTTGCCGTAAATTTTGTTCTCATAGTTATGTACTTTAAATCTAGACCTACTGTCAGGAGCTGATGAAATCAGTGGGTAGTCATGGCAGCTTGTTTATACTTTGTGAGTGACTCTCATAACTTTATGACCACACTCATTGTTGTGTTACATAGAAAGTGTTGTTGTGCAGATTTCTGTGCAATCTCATTGGACTAGGTAACCAGCGAGAGGACACCAGCTATCAGATATAGTTGAGGTGAGGGAGCATCAAGACTATATCCAGTAGCCGGTGTCTTGGAGGTGGTTACAGGACATAACCAACTGGGAGGGTGAATTGAGCTGACCTATAATCACATGCTATTTCTCAGAACCGGCCCTCTTCACAGACGGAAAGGGCTCTTCATGAATGAAAAGTAGATTACTTCAGCTACCTTCAAGAAGGTTGTAGGTTATGAAAAATAGTGCTCATCTCAAGGATGAATCAGGAGACAACATGTCTGTGAGATTTGCCTTCCCCTTGATTATGATATATTGTGATGAATGCAGATGGGATGAAACCCTAAAGAGGGTAGAATAGTGCCGTCAATTGTTGAAAGTAGAAAATGATAGGTTTCTGGGTGGTTGATAGGGATGTGAAGGTAAGGTGCTTGTTGTTGTGTCTATTTTCGACATTGTTTGTTTGTTTCCAGGTAATGTCCATTATGAGCTTTTATTTTCGATGACACTTGCTATGTTGTGGTGTTTTTATTGGATGCATTTTTGGTGGTATGGCTTTGTTTGCACAAGTGGTTTGATGGATGTTGACCAAGGTGTTGAATATGAAGATAACAAGAAGAGCTATTTGGGAGAAAGGGGGGGTTTTCTTTTGCAAGTTTTGGAAAAGTGTTGGGTAGATCAAAACATTTGGAATTCAAAGGAGAGATCAACTAGATTAAGTGTACTTTTGTGTACTATTTATTTTTTGGTGTTGAAGCAATGAAATGTCTTTTTTATCATGTGCCTTAACAAGATTAAAGTTAGTTATAGTAGTAGGTTTTGGGGGTTGATGACCAAGGGAATGATGAAAAACTTGAACTTGAGGGGTTTCAAAAGGGATCTTTTTGGTTCCTCAAAGTGTTTGTGTGTGGGTCTTTGTGTTTAAGTTGAATGTAATATTTCTTGTCTCATGAGAAAGTACCTTTGATATTGAGAGCTCTGAAGGAATTCTTGTGTATTGACACGCTCCTAGCTCGTTGAGGGACTCAAATGTGAATCCCAAACAAAAAATAACGGAAGAGCAAGGAGTCGGGCACGTTCCTTGGCTCATAGCACTTTGGAAGGGTAGAGGGGCGTGTTGGAACTTTGGGATGGGATTAGGAAGAGTTGACAAGTTTCACTTACTCACACAGGCATGCACAAAACCAACACAAGGTGGTTAGTGCATAGTTGGAGCGCTTTTGGTGCTAGGACGAGCCACGGGCAATTCGGACTTATAAGATTCACCATGGCCTGGACTTGGGGTAAGCCACCACCTTTTCGTTTATAATATACTCTGTGCCTCTTCATGAGGCTCACATCCAAATGACATTTTGTCCCGGGACTCCCAAGTGAGAGTCTTGAAATTCCCATAGTTGAGACTCCCGCAACTTTGGGGGCCCATAACTTTGCATGTAAACCTCGAATTGAGATGAGGTTTGAAGTAAAGTTGTATCCCTCGTCGATAGCTTTACAACTATGTGTCACAAGCCTCCTGCACGCACATAAATTGGGTCAATTCCTGACCTTTAGTGGTCGGGAGTCAAACTGCCAATTCGATTCCCTGCCTTTCTTTTGGCCATAACTTGTGTTTCAAATGTCCAAATGGGTCATGAAAGCCCATATTAGACATCTACGTTTCAATAGCTTTTCAATGATATAACGAACTCTTCAATCCATTGTGTTTTGACCCTTGAAACTGCTCTATGAACATTCAGGGGTCCATCGAGACTCCAACTCCCAAAGTGGGAATTCCCTTGGGAATGTGAGGGCCGATTCCCTCACACTCTCTTGCACTCTTAGGAGCATGTGGCATGACTCCCGATCTTCCCTCTTGGCCCACAACCTTGCAACCCCTTGCCTTGGTCGTGAGCCCAAGGTTAGGGTTGCGACATGTATGATAAGGTCTAGAGTGTGTTGGTGATGGTCATTTAAAGGATATGGTTTTACTTTGTCAAACTTTTGAATAAATCTATGTGGTGTCCAATTATGTGTGTGTTAAGTTCAATGTTGTTTGTGTTAATGATGAAAATGGTGCATTCCTAAAGTTGATAGAGTCATGGGAGTTTAAGGTGTTAGGGGAATTTTGTGTCATGTGTTTCTTGTTCCTTTATGCATTGTTTTGGGAAAAGAAGGCTTCAACATGGGGCCTTGTGGTTTGTTATGAATGAAAAAAACTAAATATGGCTAGTTGAGCTCAAAATAGTGAAATCAAAGAGATCTAACCCCTAGAGACCCTTAGAGTTTTATTATTTATGTAAACAACAAAAGTTTTTGTAGATTTAGTTCAGGTATTTAGGTTACTTGGAGAGGATTGCTACAATCAAATGTATGTAAATGTTTGTTTCATATTGAATTGACCTATAGGGTCTTTATGTGTGCCCTTGTTTTTTGTTACAATATGCTTGATAATCAAGTCCCTAAAACTTCTACAATTTATGGCCTATTTAAGTGTTATTTACAATATTTGACAACATTCAAGAACTTGTTGAACTTACTCAAATCTATGCTCAAACTTGATTCAAGACCCAAAACCTAGTTGCTAATATTGTGCATTGAGGTTATTAATTCATTATTCTCCATGTAATCTCCATTAAACATTGATTTTTTAGTGTTTTTGTCATTGTTATATTAAAAAATATTAAAGAATGAACTTATGTGGAGTTTTTGTATGGACCCAAGATGAATCCTTTTAACTTGTAACCACACTTTCCTCTTTTCATTGAATTGTGTCACCATTAAAACTCCATTGCCAACATTGTTAGTAGGCTATTGATTCATGACCCAAGTCATAGGAACATTTGTTAACTTGTTGGCCATTGTTTAGAGAGGTATTTTAATTCTTGGCCAGTGCTTCAAATTATTGTAGCAATATTTGACAAAGTCAAAATGATCTTTTCAATTTTATTGGGTGTGTTTGAATATATGTAATTTAGGAATTCTTGGATGATTGAGTTCACCTTCTTGATTTGCCCATCAATTTGGGGTTAGAAATATGCCTTAATTGTGAACTTCGACCTCATCTTTTTTTCACAAAGTTTGTCAAAATTTGCTTTTAAATTTTTTATCTCGATAAAACACAAAGTCTTTTGGAAGGGCATGATATTTGAACACATGTTTGAAAAAATGTCTTCCCATTTCCTAAACCAGGGCAATGTCCACATTTGGAATGAAATAAACCATTTTGTCGAACTTATCCACCACCACTATAATCACATAAGACACTTTTGAAAGGTGAAAATTCACCATAAAAATCCATGGAAACACTTTTTCAAGGCCCATATGGAATTGGAAGTGGTCACAATAATATCATTTAATTTGATTCTTGAAAATTATTGAATTTTGTTAACATGTTAAACAAGTTGTGATATGTTTTTACAATTTCATCCCTCAAGTTAGATACATAATGTTTTCAAGAGTATTCTGGTGTGTTTTGGACCACCATGACTTATAAATAATCCATTATATTCTTCTTACCACATGGCTTATGAACCATGCATATCAATGAACAAAGCCAAAAATGAAAAGATTTTGGTACTTAGTGACGTTATTTCATATTCATCTTGCCATGTAAGTACTATTTTGGAGATTGTAAAAAAGTTTTTCATTCCAATTTTTTAATTGTCACTAATTAATTTATTAAATCTTACAGCACATTTTGATGGTTTTACTATAGTTGGGATGGTGAATTTTGAATTTTAATGCATGTAATTTGATGCAAATAACTTGATAGTTATGTAATCACCTAAAGCACTAAAATATGTAACTTATTAAGTGACTAGGTTTCATAATTTAATAATGATTCGGTGAATCATTACCAATTAATCATAATTTAAATTAATGTGCATGATTCAAGCATGATGATTCATTATGAAAATCATAACACATATTAATGTGCATGGTTCAAATATGGTGATTCATTAAAAAAAACATGTCACAAATTACTATACATGATTCAAGTATGGTGACTCACTAAAAAAACCATGTCACAAATTAATGTGCATGGTTCGAAATATGGTGAGTCATTAAAAAAAACATGGCATAAATTATTGTGCATGGTTCAAAGTATGTTGAATCATTGAAAAAGTCATGCTACAAATTATGTGCATGTTGAATCACATGGTGGGTCATATGAAGTATAAGGTTGTAGGTACTTTCTTGTTTAGTATATAAGTGGGTGTCTTAGGCCTATTGAGACACCTTGACTTTATTATAATGGAGCTTGTAATATAAAGTTAATGATTTCATGGAATAAACTTAAAGGATAAAATTGAAATATTAGTGAATGTTTTTTCAAAGCTTTATGCATAGTTTGTGAAAGTGTGAAATTTATGATAGGAAAGATGATCATTACATAATAAACATGCATAAAAGGTAGATATGTGAATAGATATTTGTGAAATTAAAAACATAGATCCCCATAACTATGTAGTGAAAATACAAAGTTTTGGTTTGTTACCTGGTCATTTTCCACATGCACATATAAGAAGCAATATTTATTAATCAATAATCCTTCACAACCATTTCAATGATATGCAAGGGTATATTAACCTTTTCTTAAACTACGAACTAGGTTCTTGGTTCTATTTAGGTGTGGAATTAGAATTGAAACTAAAACCAAATTTTTTGGAAAAAGAAGTGTCAAAAAACAAAAGTGATTTAAATAGGAGGTTTTCTTGATTTTTAACATTAAAAAAACCCAAAACTAGAGGTTATTAACAAAATAAAAGAACCACACAACACTACTAATGACCAATGATTATCTTATAGATTATGGGCTTTAGAATGGTATCTATAGTCTTTGATATGATGTAGTACCTAGTTTCATTTGGTTTTATGATGGCTTCTAAAGGGGTCCTTTGTCAACTTCACAAACTAGTGGATAAAATCAATGTTTGTAGGGTGTAGTCTATTAATCATACTTGCGAAAACATCAACAACCCAATTGTATGTGAGACTTCATATTAACATTTGTTGAGATTGGGCAAAAGATTTAAATGGTGTGGTGTGGAAAGTGGCAATCGAATAACAAATATTTTGGCCAAATCTAACTATGATCATAAGGGGAAGTTGTGAATTGGAAGAGTATAAATTATTCATTAATTATGAATTCCAACATCACTAACCAAGTTTTTGAATCACCCAAGTACAACAATTGTGAAATATGTCACATTTGAAAATGACTAATATAAGTTTAGTTCCTTGCCCAACTTTAAAGAGGCAATTTTGTATGTTCTTCTCCAATACTTCTCATTTCAAATTGGATGTAAAGGTCATAGATGTTGCATCCCACCTTTGGAAAAAAACAAAATGAGTCAACATAATGGGCTTGATTAGGTTGAACGAAGGTTGTAACAAAAAAAGAAAACAGAATTCATACACCTTCAAATGTACAAATTGGTGAACACATATTTGCAAGTTACATATCATGAATTACTTACATCAACAAGATCTTTAACTAATCACTTATTATCTATGTAACTACAGTTAATCTATGAAACCATTTTGATTTCAGGCTCATGAATTCAACTAGTCACTTTTTTATGGTAGACTCATTTGTGACGAAATGCAACCCCAAATTCTAATAAACTTGTATCCCACATGACAACATTGACCACATTATTTATGCAACATCATGGAGAACAATGCATTAAGGGAGATTGTACAATTCGAGACATTTCACTTTAGGTGATTCCCTCATCCACATATAATATATGCCCCCACAACAAAAAAAAATTAAAAATAGGTCATGACACGAGTTGAGTCATGAAGTTGACAATGTGATACACAATTCCAAAATGTTCATCAATAGATTTTCCCCATGAACAACAAAAGTTCCTTTAGAATGGATCATCATTTTGGAGTTCCTAATCGCATGGGTATTTTCTTTCCAACAATAGACCCAAACATAATTACAACTAACAAAGGAAATACCCAACCACATTACAAATGACTTGCCATAAAGATTGTTCCCAAAACCTTTAAAGCCTCTCATCATATCTTTGATTATGACCCTTGTAGTCTATTTCTAAACTTGTATTATTTCTATTAAAACGCACATTGCATATCATAATATGTATGGGTCCAAGCATGGTAAAGTAAATAATTTTTGTTCCTTGTCACAAAAAAAAACAAGTACTAACCATAAACAAGTTTTAATGTATTGAAAGTAGAAATATTTTTTAATTTGATGATCAACATGAGGATAATCTTTAATTTTATCACAATGATGTTGATTAATCACATATATAATATGCATTCAAATAGATTTTTAAAAAAATAATTGTATTTTTTTTCTTTTTTTTAAGTTGTCCAAACTTGTACAAGTAAATGAAAGGAAATCAATTATTGAATATTCTCCATTTTCAACATGATGTAGCTTTAAAATGTATTTGTAAATTTTCAAATTTTAAATATTATAGTAAAATACATCAAACTTCTAATGGAGAAGTAGGTTTAAACTCAATTTTCAAACATACTTGTTATATTGTGCCAAAGCTTTTCAAATTTGTAATCACCTCATTATATATTCAAAGAAAAGCACCATGGTTTTATTATATTATTTCAAATTATTTTCAATCTACTTTCTTCTACTTGTGTAAAAAACTAGACCATTTTTTGATTGTTTTGGAAATAACTACCTTTTTTTACACTTTACCATGCTTTCACCTATATGCTTCAAAATAAATCAAATTCTTAATAGAAGAAATTCCTTCCAACAAACATCACAACTTCTAAAATCCTTTAATTCACCATCAATGATACAAAAAGAAACAAATGCAAGATACTTAGCTCTTTCCACAACATCAAGCAACTTTTCAAATAGTTGAACTTCCAACGTCCCATAATTTACGTCCATCAAAGCCAACTTAGAAAATCACCAGCACCCCCACCAATGAAAAATAACAAGAAAAACACCAAGCATCGAGCATCATCATAATAAGAAATCAAGCTGTCACACATAATCTACAAAAAATAAACAACACAATTCAAAAATCCTCAACACCACCCAACACCACCATCAACTACTAAAACTTTGACGTGTACAACTTTTGATGGTTGATGGTGTTGTATCATCTACTTAGATTTTCATCCTCCCTTTACTTTTCATTGCAGGTTCTCAAAATGTACTAGAGAGTGGGCAAGGTTTGATAGATTCCAGCTCCTAGTTCACATGTGCTCTTGTCTTATTAGGCTTGGCCATAGGCTTGCCGGGAGGAGCTGGAATTGGCAAAACCTTGCTTTCTCCTGATGCTAACATCTACAAAATTACTGGATTAAAAGGGAAAATAAGATCTAACAACTCTTAATTTGAACAAACAAAGGGATTCACTGACTTTTCTTGGTTTCCTTTAGTTGTGGTGTGTACTTTGTACAAAGTGGTTATAAAAGAGATCACCTAAAGTTTATGCAAAGGAGAATATATCCAAATTTTCAATTAGTGATCAAGTTATCTCTATGCATGATGACCAAGGGGGGTTTTTCTTTTTTCCCTTTTTT
>Ga0209208_10001738_pt1 | contig 31048 bp, 28 predicted proteins | sample S1TSphfallax_3_FD_187694 | JGI IMG/M metagenome (GOLD analysis project Ga0209208, IMG submission 187694) | Host-associated microbial communities from peat moss isolated from Minnesota, USA - S1T2_Fd - Sphagnum fallax MG (SPAdes) (version 2) | ecosystem: Host-associated > Plants > Peat moss >...
GCTGAAAGGAGAGCTCCTGATTTGGAGAACCAAGAATCAGGCTAGAGAGATGAAGGTACAGTCCAACTCAAGGATTCAATTTGCTTCAAATGAGTCTCTAAATTGGTTCCTACGAAATTGGACCCTCAACGACTCGCCTAAAGTGGGCCATAAGAGCTTTGAAACATGTTTTAATGTAACGGGCCACCCCATCTACAAGCCCTGTCACAAAAGAAATGGTTTGGAACTTTGAATGCACGCACAACCGATAACATTATACTCTACTCTTCAAAGGACCCAATTTTACTACTGGAATCTTTTTAGTACACCTAGTACTGCCTGGTGTTGCTGTTTTGGTCCTCAACTGACAGTAAGTACATCAAATTCTTATCAACCTATGGGTGCAGCTCCAGTATGCCTTTTAAGTTACCCTTTAGGCATTTGGGAGCTTGGAAGAATGACAGAGAGGAGAATCTACATGATTGTTTTATAATATTTTTTAAACATATAATCTGCTGTGCAGTATCACAGTACCTTGCCTTGGTTCGACAACAAGGTGACTAAAAAATTTCATTGTTTTGTCATTAACATTTGACAGTAGAAAAATAAATAAATAAAGGAAAAACACCCGCAAGGGTACAAGAGTAAAAAAAAAGAAAGGATCGAAGCCCAAACAAAAGACCAAGCTCTAAAGTGCAGAATGCACAATGGGGAGCCCTAGGAGGAAAAAACATGAAACCTAGGACTTAAACCCATCACCAGTAGCACGAAGCAAGTGATACAACAAGATGGGTGAAAAATCTGGAATCATACCAAGCCTAAAAGAGGCCTCTCTTACTGCCACAACTGCCCAACACAAGATAGTCATGGCCTGAACTATGTGAAGAGGTATATTTTCCAAAATAATGAAAAGTGTGTGCTTGAAAGTTTCTTTCAGATTTTCAGCATGGCAAGCAAGAATATTTTTCAGTTTCTTTTACAATTTTAAAAATAGTTAATTACTGCCTAATTAACCAGGTTAAGTATTCCTTGATGCATCGAGTAAAGCACTTGGGTGGCCCGGACATTCACAAAATTATGAGGCTTTGGACAAGGTAAATGTCTGTTATCAAGCCCCCACATTTTTGGAATCTTTGTCACTTGCCCATAGGCTTACGCATAGTAAAGCTTGTTAAGCACAAGCTGAAAGTAATGCATTCGAAGGTTTCTTTCTTTGTATTTGAAAAAGTTTTGTGCTTTTACACTAGGAAGGCTTGCTACCACAGGCCTCCCCTGATTTTTGAGCCTAAAACCTCAGGCTACAAGCATCAAATTAGAGCATGCCCTCCCAGATCAGGAGTAAGCCTTCCCCTATCCGGAAATCAATTCAAGGTTTTTATCCTTTGTATTTGAAAGCACCTTCCCCACATGGACAATTCATTCATCAGTTGAAGGACCCTGTCACTAATCACATGCAAACCTTCCACCATTCAAATAGAAAACCTTTTGTGCGTAATGCTGAGGATAGCCACAACCATGGGTGTCTCCTAATTTTCAAGCCTACACCCACAGGCTATCACACTCCAGGCTACAAACCTTCAAATTAGGCGAGTCCATTGGGAGTTGCAAGCCTTCCCCTATTTATTATCATGAACCTAAACATTGGTAGAGAACAAGGTGTATGAGAGGAGGGTTCTTACACCTACTCCTCAACCCCTGAACATCATCAGGGTGGACCATTTTGGTCCGGTTTCCCTTGGAATTTCAAAACCCCTGATGTTTAGGGATTAAGGATGTCATGGATCTTATGCCTATATAAAAAGTAGGTAGAAGAAGAGCCCTCCTCTTTTGTAAGGAGGGGTAGTAATAATAGATATAAGGTACCTTCAAAGTACATTAGGAAATGTTCTCCCATCAAGTTCAGCTCTTGGATACCAGAAGAGAAGCAAAAAGAATCTTTTTAAAAAAATAAAAATCAGAGAGTTGATTGTGGATTCCAATTGCATACTTTTGCAGGATACTAGCAGGAAGAATCAGATTTAGAAGAGCAGCAGAAGATTCAGTCTATAGTGCAGAATGAAGCAAATGGAGATTGTTGGTTTTTTTGTATATGATAATTTATTAAGTCTGTGAAGAAGGTAGACTAGCTTCAGATGATCACAAAGAGCGAGAGAACCTCTGCTGCAGCAGCAGCTGTTTTTGTCATCACTGGACAACACAACAACAACTCTGTGCAGGGAGGGAGGGAGGGAGGGAGGAAGGTGGAAGCTCATCTCCAAGGGTGGTGCAGTAGCCAAGTTCCTGCCAGCCACAACAAATCGAATTCGGCAACAAGGATTTTGAGCCTGCAGCAAGAATTTTAGGGAATGGAAAGAAGGGATGATTGTTTGAGTTTGGAAGAAGGATTGATTGTGAATAGTTCTGCTAGTGCAGATGCAGTGATCATGGATATTGAAGCTGCAGTTGCAGCAGCAGCAGCAGCTTGCAGTACTATGGAGAATCATAATAATATGCTGCAGGAGGAGGAGGAGGAGCACAACATTGATCTTCTGCATGATGATTCAGATGCTGCGAGAAGACTTAGACTAGTTCCTAATATCGAGAAGCTTTCGGTGGACGATTTGCTGCAGAAGTGGGTCGGCGAGTGTGGAAGAGCTCAGCTGTGGCACTTTGTGTTGGTTAGCTTGGCTTGGACTATTCATGGCCTTCAGACCTTTGCTATGGTGTTTGCTGATCGTCAACCTTCCTGGCAGTGTCGTTCATCTCCCTCTCAATCTCTCACCTCTGCAACCACCAGCTTCTCCAATGCAGCTCTCAACATTACAGCTACAGGTGATGATAGATCATCACATGAACTTTGGACCTCCCCACTGCACCACCGCTGGCGCCTCGACATGATCTGATCTGCAAGCTTCTTGATCATCAGTGCAGAATTCAACAGCAAGCTAGCTAGACTTTGTTCTTGAAGTAGTACTGCTGTTGCTGCTTCATCCTTCTTGCAATTGTAGGGCTAGAAGAATCGCAGCTGCAGCTCATGGATCATGCATGATGGGATTTTGGGTCGACTTCCTCATGCAGGTTTTGCAAATGTTGCTACAAGCGGGCGAGTACTCAACTTCTTCCAGCAGCTGCAGGAGGAGCCTATGAATTGTTCACCAACAGCAACTGATATGTGCAGCATGGACTCGAGCTTGTGGGAGTGGGTTGGCGGAAAAGGGGTGTCGACGGTGTCGGAATGGAACCTCGTCTGCGGAGACGAGTACAAACGCGGACTTGTGCAATCCGTCTTCTTCATCGGATGCTTGTTTGGTGAGCACTGAGCACTTCTTTCTCACCCCGCCGCGCGCCTTGATCATCGAATCTCCATAGAACTGCATGAGTTATAGATCATGACAAGCTTGCTACAGTCGATCGGAATGAATTCTCCATGTGCATGCATGACCAGCAGCTTGTGCAGTACTAGCTAGCTGCTGATCTTGTCTAACATTGCACACTAGATCATGATCTGCGCGTACTAGTTGTCCTGCACTGAACTTCGATTCTTGCAGGAGCTGGAGTCTTCGGGAACCTGTCGGACTCAGTTCTGGGAAGAAAAGGAGCTTTGGTATTGGCATGTGCAGCGACTGCCATCTCCGGCTTGATCACAGCAGCAGCACCGAACTACTCGGCTTACGTGATCATGCGAGGAGTGACGGGTCTCAGTACCGGAGGAGTCGGACTCTCGTCTTTCGTGCTAGCAACGGAGCCCGTGGGCCCGTCAAGGAGAGGACAAATGGGCATGTCGGCGTTCTATTTCTTCTCTCTGGGTGTCATGGCACTTCCGGTTTTCGCATTCTACACTGGCTCCTGGCGGTTGCTCTACGTCGTGACTTCCATCCCGGCCGTTATCTACTGCGCCATCGTTCTCCCCTTCGTCTGCGAGTCTCCTCGTTGGTATCTGATCCAAGGACGCTTGGAAGAGGCGATGGCTGTTATGCGCAACTTCGCCACCTTGAATGGCAAGTCTGTGCCTTCGTGGGTGAGCTTGACGACTGATCATGAGCTTGTTGATCACGTCGAGACAATGGCACTCTTTGCTGCAGCAGCTGTAAATCTTCCAAACTCCGAGTCTCATGACTCGGCTGCTGCAGTAGTACACGAGCTGCCGCGGAACTCCTGCAAACTCGATCAGCTGCCGACGACGACGGCGCTCATGAGTACTGCAGCAAATCTGCATCAAGCTCCAGGAGCAGCTGCTGCTGCATCTGCTACAAGATTTTCTGGTACGCTTTTGGATGTGATGAAATGCTCAGGAACACGCAACAGAATGCTCATCATGGTGGTGATCTGGTTCAACTGCGCTATAGTCTACTACGGGATCAATCTCAACGTCGTCAACATCGGCTTCGACTTGTATCTAAGCGTCTTCACCAACGGCTTGGTGGAGATTCCTGCATACGCCATTACAGCTTTGCTTCTACAAAGACTTGGCAGACGGAAGCTGCTCGTCGCATCCATGCTCTTGCCTGGCGTTTGTTGTATCATGGGAAGCTTACTCTCTGTCCATGAGCAGCTGCAAGTAGTCTCCCATGCAAACAACCTTGAAGGGACTCCTGCAGCTTCTGCTGCATTCGGATCACATGAGTCCAAGACTTTCTCGCAGTCTAGGATGGAAGATGCAGCAAGTTCTTTCTTTGCTGCAAGTGTTGAATCAATTGGTCGCTTATACAGTTACGACCAGAGCAGCAATTCTTTATTTTCTTCTTCTTCTTCTTGGACTCTGAACTGGGTGGGTTTTGCTCGGCTTCTTTGTGGGGTGATTGGGATCTTCGGCATAGCTGGAGCTTACAACCTCGTCTACATCTACACTTTGGAGTTGTTTCCCACTGTGGTGCGAAATGCAGCTCTAGGGTTGACGACCCAAGCAGCAGGGATAGGAGCTGTAATTGCTCCCACAATTGTTGCTCTGGATCACTACAACTCCGCCATTCCTTTCGGCCTCTTTGCAGCTGCTGCTCTTGCGGGTGCTTTGCTGGCCTTGTGGCTTCCTGAAACTCTCAACCAACCTCTGTGGGAGACTCTGCAAGGCATGGAAAATGCCAGCACTTTGTAACTCTACTCTGGTGTGGAATGGGGAACATAACCTACCCACCCACCAACACAACCCACCCACTCTACCCACCCACACAACACACAACCTACCCACACTACCCACCCACATGTATTGAAGAGTAGACTCTCCTTCTTTTCTTGGCAAAACCCATTTTTTGTTGCCTCTTCTTCTACTTACTTCAATTTCAATTCTTGCATTAACTAAGCCAACACTCTCAATGTCCAGACATCCATTTATCCATTCAACTCTAAATTCTTCTACTCCTCATAGCCTGCTAACTTTCTCTAAACCTAGCAATTCTAAACTGGCTTTTGTCAATTGGGTTGCATTTTTTAAAAAATCATTCTCTCTATATTGTAGCTGCTGTTGATTTTCAAAATCTGTCATCAATCATTTTCAAGCTCCCTGCAGCCATGAATTCAAACTCTCAAGTCTCACACAAAATTCTGAAGTGACTACTATTTACATATGCTATCTAGTCCAATTCCTTGTGGATCCTTTCAATGCTCTGATACTTCTGTTGAAATTGTCAAAAAGAATTCATCAATCTTCACCCCCCTGTACCATCTTCAAAAAATAAGAAGAAAGTAAAACTGAAAGACCAGATTCTTAGTACCAAAACAACACCAGAGCAGGTGGTTTCTTTCCCTCCAATTTTGTGATGTAGCCAAATCCAGAGATCATCCAGAAGAAGATTTAGCCAAATTTGGCTTTTCAGGCTCGCTATGAAAGTTTTTTAAAAAAAGGATTCCTTTTTATATTTTGGCTACTTGGTGGAACCTGTTGTAGAAATCTAGCAATTTTAAATTCTTTTGGTTTTTGAAATCTCGCGAATTAGAGTTTATTTTTCAAAAAGAAATCCTTTGTATCTATAGAAATCGTAATTTTCAGGTCAATAAAAATAACACTGTACCGAAGTCTAGTTTTGTATAAATAATAAACCTCTAGAAACAGTTCTGCATCTGCTGTGTCTGATAGTCGTTGTAGTATAGTGGTAAGTATTCCCGCCTGTCACGCGGGTGACCCGGGTTCGATCCCCGGCAGCGGCGCTTCCAGAATCTTCCCTTTTTGCTTACGTAACCTCTTCTTTTCCTTACGGTGAAGAAAGCAAGTGACGCTTTCCCTAAAAACCCACCAGGTCCTGAATCCATCTCCAGAATTGTGGAGAAAGAGGGAGTATACAACATGTCAAGGATTGAATGGTAATACGGTTGTGGGCAATGCAATGCAATTTTTGGGTTTATAATGAAGATGGGGAAGGGATGGAATTTGAAAGCTTTTTGGCAGTCCAATGTATAAGTCCTCTTCGTATCTGACTCAAGATGTCACAAATCACACAGCTTCGATGAATCTCTAAGCAAGTATTATGGTCGTGTAGCAAACAAATTATGGAGGTGAGCAGTTACTGTTCCTCCACTAATATTCTGAGTAGTAATATTATCCATTCACTGAATGGACTACACTCTGTGTCTGCATTTGCTGCCTGGCTTCTCTGATCATACACCCATTGACCACTCTCAGCTAGATGGATCACTTTGACTCTCTACAAATGACTTACCAGGCTCTCTCTATACATACACTCAGTTTGTGCTTCCTCTCACTTGTTACTAGAACCCAGCTTGGATTGACCAATGGTTAAGTGTCCATCTGCATCCACACCCAAAATCTCAATTTCTATCTCTCACTCTGAACATCCAGGTCATTACAGAACGTTTCTGGTGAAACCCTATCAAATTTTATAAAAAAGAAAAAGCACCCATCTGGAAGGGGAAAGTAATGAACAACAAGATAGTGTGACCGGTTATGGGGTGGCCGAACGGATACCTGATTGTGGCTACTGAGTTTGGAAATCTGATCTTTTTGGTTTAAGGGTTTAAGAAATTAAACCCGCCGGAAAAACGGACTTAATGAAGGCGGCCATTTTATGGTTTTGGGGACATGAACTTGTAACGGTGCATGGGAAAGCTTGAGCGGGAAACCAAGCATGTAACGGCTGGAATTTTGGAGGTAGGAGGGTGATTTAGATTTTAGAGGACAGGGAGACTGGGGGGCAGTATTTTGAGTGGTCAGGGGAGTGATTTTCTCTTTGCTTGTTCTTCATGCAGCTACTTAGCTTGTTGCTGATTTTCTTTCGTTGCGCCAATATCATGCTGAGCGGTTGTGTAATCTCTTGATGCAATTAGCATGGAAGGTGGCGTCGAGGAATGATGAGAGCTCTAAGGGGTCCGAGCTTTAGATGTGTGGGCAGGTAGAAGAGAGGGAGAGGATCTGTTAGCGGAATGTGTTTCTATGGGGATTTGTTTGCATCTGAATTGTGGTCAGCAGAGCGTTGTTTTATGGAGAATGAGAGGTAGGAGGGGTCTGTGCCTACAGATCTGTTGTGTGGGCATGATGGGGCTGTCATCAGGAGAAGATTCGTTGCGAGCTTGGTTTACTGTTGGTCCGCGTCCAAGATCTCAGAGGGCTGCTGCTAGGTTTCTGGGTGCTAGGTTTCAAAATGTGGAGAGTGAGAGTAGTGTATAGAGGCAGTTGAGGGATGTGGTTTAGTGGCTCGAGGGACCGAACGAACACGGAGGGATCTGACCTCAAAGGCATCACCAGAAGTTCCTGTTGTAACCAAGAGGATGTGCATTGTAAATTGGACATGAAACAGTCTTCGGTTTGTTAATCTGATTTAAGGCACAGGGATCTGCTCCCTGTGATCCGACGTGTTGATCTTTATTTTGAGCAAATCCTTTTTTGTTGAAGAATCAGGCGTTGTGTGTTGATGAGTTCTATAGATTGTTAGAGTGGAGTGTGGTGCAGGTCAGAAGATTAGGGAGCTCAGATCCGGTTTGGGTCTACACGCTCAACATGTCTGGTTGTTTCTGTGTTTCTGCATAGCTCTCTCTCTAACTCTCTCTCCTCTCTTTTGGTGACAATAGGACCAACATCAAACCAAGAGACAGCACCCAAAAAGTGCAACTGTTTCTCCTCTGACTAGAGCCCATGATCTAGTGATCTTGTTCATCATCACAACCACTTCAGTTATCATGCGGAAATAGTCTGTATGTACATCATATTAGGGTGACTAAGTGCAGAAATTTATTCACACCATAACTCGATGACCTCAGACCCGATCAATTCTGAAAATGGCAAACCAAGGTGACATACATCTCAAGAGCATGGAGCAGAAAATGCAAGTTTTATGAATGCACATTGTCATCACCCATCAAAACAGATAACCAATAATCTCTTTACTCATCAGTTTGCCCATACGTAGACCTAAGATAGATACAAGATCACCAAGACTCAAAGTTGTCCTTCTACCCTAAGCCAACTACTCTCCACATTAAAAAAAATCTCAGTTGCTAATCACCCCCAATTTTACTTGTTTAGCCTCCTTATCATAGTTGCCAGAATCCACCTTTGGATGTTTCCAGAAGCATCTACAAAGCATCTCACATTTCTTCCTAAACAACCTTCTCAAAGTTTAATTACTTCCTGAATTAAACCTAGCTGCCAAAACAAATTAGCAGAGTTGATTCATTGGTCTCTTCACCTAACACTGCATTCAAAAATTTGTTGAGCAAGAGCTTAAATAGACCTAATTCAGTGTTACAGTTGAAATTATTCTTTGTAATCCTAAATCTGCATTAAGGTCAGACGCCAGGGACATCAAACATGGGATTTACATGATCAAGGTTTTGAAGCCCAATCTTCACAGATCGTTTACCACTTCATGTGATGAGCCTTTCCATTTTATACAATCTTTCTTAAAATATTTTTCCATCCGGAAATTTCTTTTTCCTGATCTGATCATTTGGCTTTTCAAGTTTGGCCTCATCAATATTTTGATTAATGAAACCATCGTCGCACCAACTTCCTTCATCTCTTGTTATTCCATCTTCTTTTTCTTATCAATGAATCTTATCATCAATGTTAGTTAAGGCTAATATCAATGTTTTGTTTTTCTTTCTTTTTTCTTGAAACTCAAACAATTGACAACCATTGACAACCATTGAAATGGAATTCCTGCACTAAGATGTGCAATAAAATCTTGTGCTATATATTGCTCCAATACCATATTCACCTCTTTCTATAAACTTTGTAAAATGACGAATTCTTCAGTGTTTCAAATGGATGAGTCTGAAAAAATTCTCTAACATGGATGTGAAGACACTAAAGTTGCATAATGTCATCAACTATAAAAACAAAAGCATTTTATTTTCTCTCCATTGGGAGCTTATTTTTTTGTGTAGTTAAGGCCACTTTAGACTATGGATTCAACCTTAAGGGTACAAAGACACCCAAAAAATGCTAAATTTTATACAATTATCATACTTGAAACAATAGTTTCATGAAAAACCAAAAGATGAGCATCAAAATTTACCAAAAGGTGCACTAAAAATGAAGTCAAAACAATTGGGCATGCATCCCTTATTTCACATTTCATTACAACCCACAAACCAATAGCCCATGTGATCGGGACCAATGTTGGGAGGGTAGGAATATTGATTTGCCTTCTGGGGTAAGGGTTCACATTTTTTTTTTAAAAAAAGTTACCTTCAAGGTAGAGAGTATTTATGCTATCATATTCAAAACTACCCTCACTTGAGCTAAAAAAAAGGTAAAATTGATGAGATGGAAGTTACTTTGGAACATTTGCGAATTTGACATGGGTTTTCTTTGGATGTAGATTGCAGTTTCTTTCTAGTAGATTGACATAGTTACTTAAATTCATCATGTGATAATCAATTGATTCTTGTGCCTCTTGGCATGGTGAATTATTGCTTGGATAGTTGTTTTCTACGTTGGTGATCTAGGTTTGTCAAAAGTCAAGCATCAAACTATAGTGTCGCAATGTGTATGAGGAACACTTCGATGATGGCATCAAAATTACTAAATGGTACGAGCACCATGGTCACAAAAAAAGTGAACGAATGGGTTAAAAGTCTAAAAGTCTAACAGATAATGTTCTAACAAAAATAACTTGACAAAGTTCAAGCCAATGGGGTCATTGGGATGGTTCATGATTCAGTAGTTCTTACCTTCAAGTTTTTGTCAGTGTTGGTGTGGAGGTTGATGTCTTCTCCTTTGGAATAATAATGCGGGGGCTTCTAACAAGGGAGGAGACTTATGCAAATTTGCATTATGGTGCCATCATAGGTTAAGTTTGAATTCCAAATGTTTGTAATAACACTTTAACAAAAAATGTTAGTTTGAATTGCCAATTAAAAACCCCATCAATCCTCAATTTTTTTTCCCTTATTGCATTTATCAAAATAGTAGCAACAACATTTGTATGATTTTATAGCCAACAACAAATAGGAATAGGAAATTTTTGTCGTTTTGCTTTTTCAATTCCTTTGAGATTAAACTTGAAGCAAAACCCTTAGACCTTAAACCCTAAATGTTTACTTTTCATCCTATCTATTAACCTTAAATTGCAACTTTGGTTCTAGAACCTTGAAACTTTAATCCCACCTTGTTGATTGATTTCTAATAACTCAAATATGTGTTTTGTTATTATTTATGATGAAAATGTATTCTCTTGATTTAAAGTATAATGATACCTTTTGCAAGATATTGACAATATTACAAAGAATTCAAACATGTGGTATTCATTCATTTCATATGCTTCACACAACTATCAACATTAGTGGAAAAACAAATTGGGAGTTACATTTGAAAGCTTTATATGATGCTAACAAATTTAACATTTTTTCAAACATGTCCAACTTTGTGAATACATGAGGTTTATCTTCACTCCCAAGTTGGGATTAGGAACTTGTGATTTTTACAAATGAATAAGATAAAATGTGTTAATTTTATTAGCATCACATTGTCATATTGAAATCCAACAAATGTTTTCATTAAGCTTGTTTAAATGCCTTTACCAAATGGGTTTAAAATTTTGTGAAAATTAATCCAATGTCAACTTTTTTTACATTCAAATCTTTAATCGTTTGATTTTGTGGTTTTATTTGGTAGGAAGATAGGGAAATCTATTGTGAATTGTAAAGATTGACTAATTACAAAAGTAAGAAACTAGTTTTTTACAAGTGATATTATGTTATAATAATGGAATCTATTAGGACACATTCAAACTCTATGATAAAGAGGTTTTTCAAGCTATTGACACCATGGTTTGTAAGTCTAGTCTTGCTTCTTACGTTTAGGTCACAAAATATGGCAACAAGCACATGTGTGATTGTCATAATTGTTTTGGGGTTTAGAGGTTGAAATCACATTTTTTTGGCAATCAATGTAGGCATCACCTCTTGACATAATTTTCTAATCTAATGGTTCAAATTTGATTACAAATCTATTAGAAGATCCAACTAGTCATGAATCCAACCAATCAAATGTAGCCATAATCAAAAGTATTGTGAAAAAAATCTAAAAAGAAACTTAAAATAAAACTAAGCCATAAGATGACAAATGTTTAGGACCAAAACAGACTTTGAATGTTTTGATGGAAACAAATGGAAAAAACTATCCTCAAACAATTATGGTCCATTGAAAACCACAGCCTCATTATGTGACTTATAATCTTGCATAATGTAATCATCACCCCCAACAACCTCAAACAATACCCATCAAGGTTTTGTCATGGAATGTGAATGGCTTACAAACATTCACTATGAGAAAATCATGTCCGTTGCAACTTGTCTATCTAGTTGTAATCTAATTTTATCGAACATTTAAAATTGTAATCTTGTTGCATTGGACAAGTTGCAACAGACACAATTTCTCATACTAACTCTTGACAAAGAAAGGTGTTGAACATGCACATGGATCATCGATTAATTGTTCATTGATTGGTTGCCTAGCCTTCTGAAAAAGTTTTGACATTCTTTGACAAGAGACAAAATTACAAGTACACAAGGTTTTTCCTTAATTCCTTCTTATGTTTCAAATGAGTCTTTGGACTTTTTTTACAATTAAAAACCTATTTATTATTGTTTGTCCTCCATGTTGAACATGTGGGGCTTGCTTGGAGTATGACATTAAATATATGTTTAGTTTTGAATTATGAATGTTCTTGTGTTGCCATGTGCCTTTTGATCTTATGTGAACATACTATGAACATGGTTATTGTGGATAATTTGTTGGACTTATTTTTAAATGTATTCTTATTTTGTTATCTCTTTTAAATTCCTTTTTTTGTTCTTATGCATTTTATTGTAGTTTTTACACTTCTTGTGGTTGTTATCCTTTGAGTACTCTTGTTGCCAATTTTGTGGAGCTTTTTTTTTAAAATTTAAATTCTATTATTTTTTTTTCCTCTTTCATATAATGCCTTACTATGAAGTGGAGCAAATGTACTACATGGACAAGAGAAACATGTTGAAGAGATACAGAAGTCTTTGTCAAAAAACTATGCAAAAAACATTTGGAAACATAGGGGTTATAATCAACTCTTGTTTAAGGACTATTTGTATTGTACTATTTTTTTGGTTAGGTTTGTTAAAGATATATCTTTAAATATAATCATGTTAACAACCTATAATGGCTTCTTATTGATTTTAATGAAGCATATAATAAACCTTTATTCATGCAATATGGATTGGGCATTCTAGAACATCATACCAAGGGCCAAAAAATAATGGCAAAATTCAATGACTTGTTACATCGTTATCAATTCTATCCCCAACTTTGGCAACAATAAACTAGTGTTTCCACATTTCTTATATTATTTTTGAAAGAGATTGAAGAGATTAAAGCAACCCAATGGACCTCTAGAATCAATATGTGTTACATATATCATATTTTTTAATCTAAAAGTTGAAGATTTGTTTGTTTACAATTGTTTTTGTGAAATATAAATAGTGTAAATCCATTTTCACCATATAAGTATGTACATGTCGATGAAAAATAAGTCAACTTACATTTCTAAATGTGAATGTTGATGAACACTAGATAGGGTGCCACTTTCTAGTGTTCATTTATACATGCATATTTGGGAATAATTGTTTGTTGAAGATGCTATTTGTAAGGACAAGAATCATGTTCACAAATTCTTTGTCATGCACTAATGTAACAATTTTTTAACTTTAAGGTTTGGATGTGAAGGGAAAGAAGTCTTAGGGTTTCAAGGAAGAAAGTTTTTCCCTATTTTCGACTAAGGGTGTTTACACACAACGACAATGGAAACAAGGAAAAGGAATGATGGAGATCCAATGGTATTTATGGCTTTGATGTTTTTGTGTTGTTTTCTTTTATTTGGGATGAATGAAATGGAGTGGATATTATTGTACATTGGCTGAATGTGAGGCAAGGGAGCTATCAAGCGATTGGGAATTGACGAAATTCTCAATGTGGAATTGAAGAAAAAAGAACAACAAGGCAAATAAGTGGGGGATAAGGATGGATTTTTCTACAGGTTTTTGGGGGGGAATTATAGAGAGGAAAGAAGAAAGGGGAAGTAGGCTAAATTTTTGGGCTCCAATAGAAGTACTAAGGAATCCACTACATAATGTAGTTCGAGAGGCAGGAATTTAGTCTAGGAGGTGGATTTGAAGGTTGATGACAAAGGGGATGATGAAGATCTTAGGGGTCTCAAGAATAGCTTGGAATCTTCTCAATGTGTGTGTGTCGGGTTGATTTGTGTGTGAATGTTGTTGATTTGCTAATCATGAGAGAGCACCCTAATTATTAAGAACTTGGAAAAACAGTCACATTTTGTCAAATTTTACAAGATGGATCATGTAAAGGGGTTGTGGTTTTTTGTAAAACTTGTGAAATAGTTAATGGGGAGTTGAAGTGTGTTGTTTTCTTTTTTTGTGTTGTCAATTTGAGGGGTGGTGTCATGAATATTGGTTTATGCAATCTATTTGGACTCAAGGGTCTATGTTACAAAGTGTAATATGGGATTTGGGTTCTTTTGGAAGTTTAATGTTGTTATGGGTTTATGTGGTCTAAAGAAATTGAAAAGAGAAGGAAGGTCAATGGGTTCAAGAGAGAAAGATAAAAAAGATCTAACTCCTTAGAAACCTCAAGCCTTTCTTTGTTTGTGATGGCAAGAATTTAGGTGGCCAAAGGCTCAAAGCTAGTGGGTAATTTAGAGAGTGGCTTTACCATTTAATATATGTGTTCCTTGTTTTGATTATTGTGTGCGCCAAGTTTTTGGTATCAAAGTAGGTCGACTTAGGTACACAATCTATGAATTGGGGTCAACATTATGTGTAGTGACAAGTTTTATGCCTCAGAAAGCCATGTCAAATTTTGATTCTAACCAATTTGTTACTAATTTTCATGCAATCCATGATCAACAAATAGCTAATAGTTTTAACAACCCTTCCAATCAACCATTTCTTCAAGTTTAATTAGTGGTTTTAAAGTTGGTTGGATTTTGGGTGGTGACTATGGTAGGATTCAACTTTGCAAAAGCACAAGTTGGAAATATTGCCATCAAAATCACACATAATGGGTGTGTGTCTAAGGTAAGAGTGTGGGTGAAGGCACATGATGGAACAAGCGGTTGGTGTACAAGTGTAGAATTGCAACAACAATTCCACTTCACCTTGTACCTTGCATGGATCTACTCACATTGTGTCAAATAAAACCAAAGAAATTCCTAGGGTTAGAGATATCTAGATACCTCATTACAAGATCTCCTAATCATTTCACCAAATTTTTCATACCCAGAATTGAAGTCTTATTCCATGCAGGTGACATGATTTCCAAAATTTAGGCATCAAGTGTATCATCACAATTAGTGTGTTGGAAGCTTTGGCAAAATGTTGAATTTCAGCAATCATGGCATTTAAACAGTTCAGATGAACAAACTTTATCACCTTTGCCAAAAACTTTTCAAGATTTTGTTCCGATAACTAAAGGAGTGCAGCATGAGTTCTTTGATAGAAATGTGCAAGATAGAATTTAAGTTATGTTTAGGAAGAGGTCATGAATTTTTAAAACCCAATGGGAGTCATATCCTTTAATGAGATTATATTTTCCCAAGAACATAATGTGGGGTCTGTAGTTACTAGATTAATTAATTTGCATTCGTAACCTTATTTGGACTTTGTCTTCAAATTCTTGAAAGTTGAGACTTGGTTATTAAAACGATTCTAAATTCTTCATGAGGGTGACAACTTGAATGAAGGCCAAATGTGGAAACAAATTTGTCATGTAATGTCTTTTTCTTATTCACACTCAATACTTGCACAGTGAATGAAGTAGAGGTATGGTTGCTTGATGTGGTGACATGAACAAGATTTCAAGCACAAATACCACACCTAAACCTTATCCTTTAATCATGTAATGACAACATAGAGAGAAGGAATACTCTATGTATTAAGTAAACCCGAAGGGGGGAAATGGATTAGTAAGGCTTGGGATCATGAAAATTTCTACACTTGCAAAGATTTTCTTTAGCTAATCAATCCCAACAATTTTCACCATTTGACTTGAATCCAATATATCATGATGATTAATCCTCAAGGTGTGGATGAATTGTTTTGGGGCAGGGACCATGAGGATGTGAATGATTGGGCCAAACATCTGACTATGGCAACTAAGGTCAAAGATTTCAATGCTGACAAGTTCTTTAAAATAGCCAATTGAACTTGCGCGGCCAAACTAATGAATGGTTCAAAAAACTTAATTTGCCACTGGCATATTAAATTATTCTAAGGACTATAATTGTTCAAAAGTTTGGTGATGTTGATGTAAATGAAATTTGTGTCAAAGTTGATGTAATCAAATAAGAACCCAAAGAATGGGTTGAAAAATATTTTGAAAGGCTAGATAAGTTTTTTCAAAGAGGGAAGATAAAAAATGTTAAGCAAAGGAAAAGGTTTTTCGCTCGATTAAGGCCAGAACTTAGAAGATTTTGTGTGGTAAAGACCTACACACACAACGAAAAAATGGTGATTATAGCAATAGAGATTAAGAAGGTGCTAGGAGACCTAGGGGAAACACCATATGATCCCCTCAAGGAAGAGAAGGATGAAGACCCAACTGAAAAATCATCTACAAATAAATAATCGTAAATGTTGAATGAGACCTTGATACATTTTTTTAGGGAATCTGGCAATAGGAATGGAGCTAGTGCTAGTTCTTATGGGAGTACATCTAGGTGTCAATTATGCAAAGTTCATGACCACACTGTAGTGGCTTGTCTAAAGCACAGTGATATGGGGCCCAAATATGGCAAATGAGGTGGAGGACATAAGGTTGAGAACTATGGCATAAGGTGTTCATTGTGCAATGGCTTAGGACACTTGAAGGATCATTGTTGGAAGAAGAAAGACATTAAACCTTCTATCTCCACTACCAACTACATTGAAGTGTAAGTCAATGATGAACAAACTACATTGACATAACTAAACAAGATTTGTGGTGCAAATCACCATTTGTCATCTGGAAATAAGATTCCCAAGAGAAGGCTTCCAATGCAAACTAATGAAGCAGAGGGAATTGCCGAACAAGCCGAAGGGGCTGAAGCAAGAGACAGAATCAGGGAAGGAATGCTCGATTCTAGAACAAGATTAAAAATTCTTCTACATTTCATGAAAGGCTGAATTTTTCTCACCCCCATGGAGACAATCATCATGGTCCTTGGAGAATTGGAGTATCTTGAAGGATTGGTTAAACTGGCCAAAATAAAGAAAGATGAAAAGATTAGGAAGAATCAGGTTACAATTATCAACAATACCCATGTTGTCAAAAGGATTTCTATGAACAAAACTTATTAAGGGAAAATCATGCATTTGCTCGTAGAGATCAACAATGGGGTGATTGAGGGACTTGTGGATACTGGTGCATCTATGTCAATAATGACAACTAGTATAATATGAGCTTGGAATCATGAATTTGGTTTCAAGTCATGAGACATACAAGACGACATTTGGAACTATTACCATTGCTTTGGCGAGGCCAGATGACATACTTGTGTGTGTCAGCAATGTGGTTTGCAGTATGGTGTTTTTGGTGGTGGATACAGACACATACAACCTCCTATTGGGTTTAGACTTCCTCATGAAGATTGGGGCAATGGTCGATGTAGGAAAAAGCACCATACAAGTTAAGCATGGACCTAGGGTTGATGTGGAAATGCTACCTTTTGAATGTTGTGACCATTGTATAGTATGGGGAGACATGGCCTACTTTTTCAATGGAGCACATTAAGAGTCTTGACAAGATGTTCCAACAACTCCAAATGGAGGACCTACATGAAAAAGGTTTGTCTTGGAAAGGCAAATGTTCTTCAAGCCCAAACTATCGTAATGACAAGGGATCATTTCATGATAGCATGATTGAATTTGGGAGTGAAGATGATGAGGAAAATGCTTAGATAAGCTTGATAATGTAAGAAAATGATGCGGCACTTGAAGATGATTTGAAGGACCAGGGGCTGAACCATTTTCTTCAACATGAGTTTACCAATCAAATTGTGAATATGACCTTACGAGAATAGCACTGCAAGCTATTGGAGTAGTATATAACAGAAGGAGATGATTATGCTAATTGGCTTTAGTGGGCAATTGTTAAAGAATCAGAAAACCTCAAGGGATGTTTTGTTAATGTGCGTGTGCTTAATCCAGTGCATTTGAATCATGAAAACATGCAGCAAGGTGTTCTGTTTGGAGATGAAAGGTGGGATGAAATATGAAGTAGGGTAAAGTTTGACCAAACCTTCAATGAAAATCGGGCTAAAGGACTATGGACTTTGTTGGAGGACTTCAAGGATGTTTTTGCTTGGCACAAAAGGGAGTTGGGGTACTGCACAATAAGGGAACATGCAATTGACACACAAGGCTTTCCCCCATGTCGCATAACACCTAAGACGTTATTTTATTGGGAAAAAGTTGAAGTGAATAGATAGATTTAGCCTTTGATCAAACTTCGCAAGATGAAAAATAATGACTCTAAATATGCTTGTAGGGTCAATCTACTTGTTAAAAGGGATGGTAGTAGGTAGTTATGTGTTGATTATAGATCGTTGAACATGTAGACCAAAAGGGATTCATTTCCAATGCCCTTAATTGACAATGTTTTCTCTCAGATGGGAAGCAGCTAATGGTTTAGTGCATTGGATTTATAATATGGCTTATGGAAAATCTGAATGTGTTCAGATGACATTAAACAGATAGCTATAATCACAAAGTCTGGTCTCTATGATTAGAATGTGATGTCATTCAAACTAAAGAATGCAACAGGGACGTTCTCTAAAACCATGGGGGAAATGTTTAAGGATTCGACAAACCAATTCTTGAAAATCTTTGTTAATGTTGTCAATATACACAACCAAACATGGGAAGAACACCTTACACACATGAAGGATGTTTTTACACAATTGTGGGAGGTGAATCTGAAGCAAAACCCCTGGAAATGTTATTTTGGTGCACAACATATTGTATTAATGGGACATGTTGTGACCAGATAGGGCTCATATCCTGATATAAAGAAGGTACAAGTTGTTAAGGGTTTTCTAATACCTAAGATTATAATTAATGTGTGGGCCTTTTTAGGTTTGATAAGATATTACAAGAATTTTGTATGTGGATATCCTAAAATTGTTATGTCATTTTTTAATTTGACCAAAAAGGATCGGAGTTTCCTTTGGACCCTTGCCTGTCAATAAGCTTTTAACACATTCAAGCTAAGGTTGATTGAGGCAACCATCCTTGTAAGACTTGACTTTGAGAGGCCCTTCATACTTGGTGCAGATTAGTCTATAAAAGGGGTAGGGTCAGTTCTATCTTGGAAGCAAAATAAACATGAATGAGTTATTGCATATGTAAGTAAAGGTTTCACACCCTCACAAAGGAAGTTCCATCCTATAGAAGGTGAGTGTTATGCTTTAGTATGGGGGGTAATGCATTTTTGGGAGTATTTATATCAAGCCTCCTTTGTTGTCAAGATTGACCACAAGCCATTAGAGTGGCTTGCAACAATATTTGATCCATTTGGTAGGAAAGGCAGGTGGATATCCATGTTCCAAGATTTCAATTTCAAAATTGTCCATAGGGTAGGAGCTAGCCATGCAAATGTTGATGTTTTGAACTGCAATCTTGTTGGTTCACATGATGAAGATGAGGATTTTGGGGTGGAAATACAAGATGAAAAGAAGAATGTTTGTGTGGCACAAGTCTGGAAATCCACCACCTTGAGTCCACATATCCTTACTATTTCCCAGGATGTTGGTGTTGAATTAATGCAAAGGGAAGAACATGAAGAAATTAATCAATTTGGGGAATTTGTAGAAGAGAATTTTAATATCTTAATTGAGGTACCTCCCCCAAAAAGGAAGGCAAGTAGGATTTCAGCACCAAACATTGATTATTGGGGATTAATTTGTGAAGACCAGGTGCTGGTGGATGTAGAAATAAACCCCATTGATGTGAGTAGTAGTGAAGAAGACATTGAAATAGAAGAAACATGAAAACAAATGGACATTTGAAAGGATGAAACTTGCACAACCTTGTTGTTTGGAAGCACTCTAAACCAAGTGTTGGATGATGTTATTAAGGTTGACCGAACCAAAAGAAGATCGTTGAATTACCACTAGAGAGAAGATACATTGTTTTTCAAGAATCTGGTGGTGTCAAAGCTCAAAGAAAGAAAGGCATTGGTTAGAAACATACATGAAGAGATTGGGCACTTAGGTGAAAGAAGAACATTGGTTGAGGTTAATAAGAGATTATTCTAGCATGACAAAACTAAAACTATGAGAATAGTGGTAAGACAATGCCAACATTGTCAACTTGCCAAAAATTCAAGAAGTATCAAGTCAGGTGTTAAGGAGATGAAAAACATTCCTATTTATGACCTATTATACATGGTGGCATTAGATACTACTGGGCTTGTGCTTGAAACTAAAATGGAAACATGTATGTGTTGATCACCATTGACCACTATTCAAAATGGTGTGAAGCAAGGCCTGTCAAGGATCATGATGTTATTACCGTCGCAAAATTTTTGGAAGAAGAAATCATATGCAAATTTAGTGTGCCCAAGTTCATTCTCATTGATAATGGAGGTGAATGGATGGCTGAATTTGACATGATGTGTAAGAAATATGGGATCATTCAATTAGTTCACAACTCCACAATGGCCTCAATGCAACAGGATGGTGGAAAGGATGATTAAAACCTTGAAGAGTGGGTTATCTATTGTGTCATTTACTAATTTGGATAATTGGGATTTGCAGTTATCCTAGATTTTGTTTGGCTATAGAAGTGGTGTTCATGCCAACACCAAATTTTCTCCTTTCATGGTGTCGATTGGAAAAACCCCAAGGTTCACATGTGACAATAGCCTTGTTGAATTCACTAATGTGGAAGAGGAAGAACTCACCTTGGAGGAGATGGCACAATTAATGGTGGAGAAACTCAAACTCATTTCCAATACACATTCATTTGTGTTGGAGAATGTGGACCAAGCACAAAAGAGGCAACATAGAAACTATGTTGCGCAAAAAAACAAACAAGAGTTTGTAGGATTTGAGGGAGGAAAAACCATTGTAAAGCTGAGAAAACCATGAAAAAGGAGGGCGTTATTTGCTAATTGGGAAGGTCCATATGCCTTTATGAAATACAAGAACGAGAAGGGTTGCAAAGAATTTGATGACGACAACCAAGTTTGCATCATAAAAAGGATTGATGGCAAACAATGGGAACATGCTAGGCATGATTTGTAAGTGTTCAACTAAGTTCAATCATTTTGAAATCTGTGTGAACACAGATAAACATAGATAAATTAAGGAAGGAGGTGTCACATGTGTAACAAATTTTTAACTTTAGGGTTTGGATGTGAATGGGAAGAAGTCTTAGGGTTTCAAGGAAGAACATTTTTTCCTGTTTTCGGTTGGGAGTGTTTACGCATGACGGCAATGGAGACAAGGAAAAAGAGTGATGGAGATGCACTAGTGTTTATGGCTTTGATGTTTTTGTGTCTTTTTTATTTATTTGGGATGAGTGAACTGGAGTGGATATTATTAGACATTGGTTGAATGTGAGGCAAGGGAGTTGTTAAGCGATGGGGAGTTGGCAGAATTCTCACTGTGGAGTTGAAGAAATAAAAACAGCAAGGCAGATAAATGGGGGATGGGGATGGATTTTTTCTGAAGGTTTTTGGGGGGGAATGATAAAGAGGAGAGAAGAAAAAGGAAGTAGGTTAAATTTTTGGGCTCCAACAAAAGTACAAAAAAATCCATTATGCAATGTATTTTGAGAAGCATGAATTTAGTTTAGGAGGTGGATTTGAAGGTTGATGACAAAGGGGATGATGAAGATCTTAAGGGTTTTAAGAGCAGCCTGGAATCTTCTCAATGTGTGTGTCAGGTTGATTTGTGTGTGAATGTTGTTGATCTACATATCATGAAAAGGCACTTTAATTATTGGGAACTTCGAAAAATCGTCACATTTTGTCGAATTTTACAAGGTGGATTATGTAAGGGGGCTATGGTTTTTTGTAAAATTTGTGAAACAATCAATGGGGAGTTAAAATGTGTTGTTTTTACAAAAAATTATGTGTTGTCAATTTGAAAGGTGGTGTCATGAATAAGGGGACTATGGTTCTTTGTAAAACTTGTGAAATAGTCAATGGGGAGTTAAAATGTGTTGTTTTCTTTTTTTATATGTTGTCAATTTGAAGGGTGGTGTCATGAGTACTGGTTTATGCAATCTATTTGGATTCAGGGGTCTATGTTATAAAGTGTAATATAGGACTTGGGTTCTTTTGGAAGTTTAATTTTGTTATAGGTTTATGTGGTCTAAAGAAATTCAGAAAAGAAAGAAGGCTAGTGGGCTCAAGAGAGAAAGATTCAAAGATTTGACCCCTTAGAGACCTCAGGCGTTTCTTTGTTGGTGATGGTAGGAATTTAGGTCACCACAAGTTCAAAGGCAGTGGGTAATTCAGAGAATAGCTCTATCGTTTAATATATGTGTTCCTTGTTTTGATTATAGTGTGCCCAAGTTTTTGGTCACACTAGATTTGTGAAACTTGAAAGCAATCATTCTTTACTTTCAGAATAAAGGTTGTAATAACAAGAGAGTGATTCTAAAGTAATATTTTTCTCCTAAATACCTATTTTTCAGATGTCTCTTTAATGAAATAACCCAAGGTAATCATTTATGAAACAATGGATTGCAATTAGATGGGAAGCAAATGGAATTGGGAGAAGTTAAACACCAATGCTTTTAAACACTATTTGAAAAAATAAAATTGCAAAGATATTTTTGAACATAACATATTCTGGGGGAGATTCTTTAAACATCTATTTATATAATAATATATTGCAACATATTTTTTGATTAGATTTTAAAAAATAAAATATAAATGAAATATTTTGGAATAAGAAATCACCCATGGAAGTGACCCTGGCTCCTGTTGTCATATTTGAACCCATGTGTCCTTTTCTCCCCTTCCTTGTTGGCCAACAACTTTATGTAATATTCAAGTTATTAACGATTTGTAATGAAGTTCAGCAAGTTTTGATCTTCAACTTTTTAATGCCAATGGGTTAGTTGAAACAATCTTCCTTTGAGTGTAGAGACCATTGCTATATTGTCTTGGTGGTTCAAGAGAACTACTTCTCTAAGTTGTTGTCATGAGTCCTTTTATGTTTTTCCTCATTGAGGGGAACATTTGACAACTCAGTAAGAGGTATTGTGCAGCCAGGATACTCCATTGAAAATGGAACTAAACTATTGTGTTGACACCCTATGAAATTAGAAATATTTTAAATGGATGGCAGAAGGTAGATTTGTAAGAAGTATGAACCTAGCAGAGTTGATTGCTATTTGTATTTACTTTAAGAAGTGACATTGGGAATTGAGATTGTGTGTGATTTTGTATTTCATTGCATTTGAAGGCTGAAATCAGGACAAGCAAAAGGCCACATTTTTCCTGGGAGAAATTCCAAGTCTTGGGCTTGCATTTTTCTCGTCTGGGTGATGAGGAATAGTATTAGACTCAAAAAACACTGGCAGCAACATCTTTGTTGGAGGGGAAGCTCAAATCCCTTGGGAAACAATAACTTTCCTTGGTATCTTTGTAACCTATGCAATATGAGGTGGTTTAGAAAGTTAAGAAAATTTCAAAACTTCATCATGTCTGTGTGTTTGTAAAGCTGCCACATGAGAAAAAAGTGAAATAGACTACACATTGCAATCGGCCCTTTGAACAATAACATAACTGGCTCAAGAACTGGGTGAACCCATGTCCTGCCCCCATTAGAAAGAAGGGGTGTGTCACACTGTGGCGTTGCCATTCACATTAAAAAGTATCATAAGGCAAAAGAAGAAACTCAAATATTTCACCATGCAAAAATAGTCTCCAAAAAATCCTCTAAAAGAAATCAAAATCCTTCAAGATATTATAACTCTATAACTAATCTCAAAGTTTCAACACAAACCAAAATATCATCTTTCAAAAATCCTCATATAAAAGTAAGCCTATTATGACCTAAGGGCCAAAATCCCTTAAGCTACTATACTCTATAATGAATCTAAACACAATATCCTTGCCTTCTTGGTAGGCAAGGCCAACAAAACCATCAACCAGAACCAGCCAACACTGGTTTTGTTCATCACATCTTCCCGAGAATGTTCTCAGCGCCCTGAAACTTTGTGTTGGTGTTCCAAATGTGGTTCCCATGTTCTTCCAATAACCCCACTTTTTATCCCATTTTGCTTACATTGTTTCAAAATATTGCAAATATCCCATGCATAGACTAAATCACAGACTCAGAGCTCAATTCTAGCATTTTTTGGGCTTAATATGACCACTAAAAGGACTCAGTCAAAAAGCTGAAGATACCAATGTGGGTTCTGGTGGTTCACCAAGGCATTTTGAAGCCTACAGCTATGAATTCTAATTCTCAATTCTCACACAAAAAGCTGATACTACTACCACAAGTTATCAAGACTTCCATTTCCTTGTGTATTCTTGAATCCTCTTACATTTCTGTTGAAATCGTCCAAAGAATTCATCAGTGCACCCTGAAATTCGAAAACCAGGAAGAAAGAAAACTGAGAAAAAACCTTGAACCAAATTTTATTCTAATATAAATAATATAGGTCTGTTACGACCTCTCACAAGCAGGGTTCTTGAAAGTCGTTGTAGTATAGTGGTAAGTATTCCCGCCTGTCACGCGGGTGACCCGGGTTCGATCCCCGGCAGCGGCGCACTTCATCCTCTGCTCTTTTTCGCACCTTGTTCGTTTCTCTTGTATGGGCTCACAGCAGTGGAAGGAATGCTGTTTCAAAAGAGCGTTTGTTTGCAGTGGTGGACTATATCAATATATTTGAGCAGCCAGTGGTGCTCTGAAAACGCTCTGCCTTTTTATAGCTCCCTCTTTTGTCTCTCTTGTCTGGGTTTTTACAACTAGAGGCGAAGCAAGCAACGAATGTATTTTGTAAAAGAACAGTAAATGTGGACTATGGCAATGTGTCAATAAATTGGAGAAAGAAAAGTGATACAGTACTGTGAAACTTTAGGTGGCAGAAGACTTATCACTATGTTGAATACTGATAACAGCTCAAACGAAGGGCACTGCTGGAGATGCTCAAGGTTTCAAATTGTCATTAACAGTGTACCTTCTTAAGCCACTTGCCCAGCTTTCCTTAGTTCATAACATACTAGTGTAGCCTCTGCCATTGCCACAAGCGTGAACACATGCTTTATCTTTTACATTTGCAGAATCAAAAATTTCTAAATTCGGCAATGTGAATACATTAACGGGATCAATCGATTTTTCCTTCCAAACCCAAATTTTTGCACTTCATTTGAAGATGAAAGGGGATCAAGATAGCAAAATGGAAAAAAAAAATCCCCAAAGCCTTACAACCACAACCTTATGTAAGACTTCACAACTAAATGATCAACATCATATATCAAGCCAACTATAATCTATATATAAAAATAACCATGGCTTACATACTGAAAGTACCTCCATATTTTTGCTGCAAGATGACTAGTTAGATGAGGAGCATGAAAACCATTAGAACTAGGATAGTGATGGGCAACTGAACATTTAAAATATGAGCTTGTTGATGTGATCCATCTGGTGTATTCACATGGAGTTACTAGAGATACCCACTTGCATATGAGGGCAGAGGCAATTTAAGGGTTCTTTGCTGGAAATTATTGCTGCTGTTTCCTGCCTTGTCTTTTACCTGCTTCCTATTGCCACCATGGAAAATACGTAACGTTTCAAACATGTAAATTCAAATCTCTTGTCTAAGCACTCTTGATCATAACACTCTTGACTGAGCTCCAAAATTCTTAAGGTCTTCATGCCAATATTAATTTTCTTTTATTGTTAGAAAATAAGTTGAACAATCAATGTTTTTTTGGTTTCTTATTTATGTGGAGACTAATTTTTTTCGATATTTGGGGGATGTGTTTTTAATGTCTTCATATTGAATATCTCATTTTGAATTATAACCCCTCAATTGAATTGTGAACAAAAAAGAGTCAATACATATTGTGCATTGTAATTGTCATGTGTTCAGATGGTTTATATAAATCGACAATTAGCTTATCAAAAGTTTGACACTGTCTTTAATAATTTGTCAAAACAAAAAGCTAAATTTAACAAAATTTGTTCATGCTTCATAATTTTTTTAAAAATATTTTAAAGTCCATATGTGTCATATTGATAATTGAAATTTTAAGAAATCAAGGCAATAGGAATGATATTCTTAGGGAAGCCATTACAATTTATGTTCTTTAAAATAGAATGATTAGTAACAAATACATATAGAAGAGGGTTTGTAAAAGTTGAGTTGTTGTTTTTATCACAATTTATGAATGATGCTAGTTGTCCCATTTATGAGTCCAAGTTTAAGGTATAAATTATTTATTAACATAACCTTCATGTTTTTGTATAATTCTTTAGAATGTATATAATTTATTAATGTTAGAGTTTGGAACATATTTCCTTGTGTTGAATTGTATGACTTCATGTAAAATTTTGTTTTTATATTTATCCTTTGCAACAATTGTATAACACAAACAACATTTCTTTTTTGAATGTGGGTGTTAATCATTTCTTTTAAGTCATTGCAGGGAACAATGTATGTAACTTCATCCCAATAGTGCTGAAACAAATTAATTTGTCATTTTGATAGAAATCAAGATTTGAATAATGAAAAATATTTTTTCGACAATTTTATTCTTTCATAAATTATTGAGCAACTGAGCATATTCAATGTCTTCATTCTTTTCACATTTGTTATGTATTAAAAACCCATTAGATCCTGAAACTCAAAGAATTGACATCATTTGAATACTTTTGCAAGAATGTTCTGCCAAAAGATGGAGAAAGATGGAATTCCCACAACCAGATGTGCATTAAAATCTTGTGCTATATATATTGCTCCAATACCATATTTCCTTCTTTCTTTAAATGTGGTAACATGATTCTTTCCAAATGGATGAATCTATAATAAAATTCTCTAACATGGATGTACAAATACTAAAGTTGCCTAATATCATCAATTATGAAAACACAAACATTCTATTTTCTTTCCATTGGTAATGTATGTTTTTTTTTTGTAATTAGGGCTATTTTAGACTACGGATTCAAAATCGCCATGTTAAAGACAATAGTTTCCAACAAGTCACCAAACGATAGCCGGATTCTTAAATTGCTTTCACTTTCCTCTCTGACCTGTACCCAAATGTGGCAAATTCCTCTTGTGCATGATCACCAGTGTGGCTACATCACAAATCAAAACCCTGGTTGTCGCTGCAATCCAAAGTTGTTGCACTGCTACAAACCCATCAAGCAAATTTAAGCTTTCAGTCCAGCTACACCCTTTTGGCACAGATACTAAGGCCCACTTTCGAACCAATTTCCTAGGAACCCATTTGGACTGATTTGAAGCAAAACTCTTTTGAATCCTTGAGTTGGACTATCTATACCTTGGAGCTGTCCTTTCTAGCACTGGTTTTTGGTCTGAACCAATTGATTTTCCCTCTAAAACAGGTACCATGTAGGTTTAGCCTCAATTTGCCACTTTTTGGTCTTGGACCCCTTGTTTAAAGGCCTTGGGACCCATTTAAAGCTTTCGAGCAATAAGATTGCTTGAATTCATTGATCCTTGGACCTTGGACACTCCTCTAAGGTCCAAGGATCCAAGGTCCAATGGATCAGTTTCAGAGAAGAGGCTCAATGGTGTAGTAATTCCCCTTAAAGTAAGGAGATATGGAGCGGCACAGCCAGGTAGCTAGCTATCTTTTCAACCCTGATTCATCCACCATCCACAGCATTGCAAGTTCCCTGGCCGGATGACTAGGATAATCCGGATTCAGAGAGGAGAGAGGTTGCTGTTGAGATTCAAAGAGCGTTTAAAGTAGGGGAGAAGCAAGCTTGAAGGATATTCAAGGGGTTAACAAAAGTCTAGCGGAAATTTATTGTTTGTGAGGTCGGTCGTCATGGGGAACTTGGTGAAAGGATTGACCGGTATTACTGTTGTCGGCTCCACTAACCGCTCCTCCCCATGTTATCTTCTGTTGCATGCTCTTTGCAACTCCCCTTGTCTTGCTCCTTCTCTCACCCTGAACAACTCTTACACCCACCAGCAGCTAAATTTTGCAAATGTCACAAGCAGCTTCCTGAAGTCCTCCATCACCAATGTATAAGAATACCCCCTCGAGTTTCCTGTCTGATCTGAGTGCCCATGAACAAGACTGGAAGTTGTTTCCGAAATTTCCTCATGCACCTTGCTCAAAGCACAATATGATGCATTTGCTAAGTAGTCAAGATTCTGACAATGCCATATTGAGAGGTACTAAGGGATCCACTGCTTTGATGTCTCCTAGACAAGTCCAGGCGTTGCAATCTCTAGCTTTGAGCATGGGGTGAATGTGAGGGGTCTCTGCTATCTATCTGTTTTCTATTTGGAAGGAAATTTTTCCTTTCTAACAGACTTTGGCATGACAAGTTTATGGGGATGGCCACATCTCAAGGTTGGTTGTTGTGAAGTCATATTTCTAGAATCCATTTTGGGCTGATACAAACTATGTGTTAGTTTCAGAATTGTAGTAGCAAGTGCACAACATGATGGATGCAGTTCAGCTTTGTTGGCATTTGAATGTGCTAGTTGTCATTACAATTCTGTTGTTTGAGTTTGCTTCTGAATCTTGTCTGAGTCTACTTTCATATGATCATTTGATCCATCTGTTTTCAATATTAAGCTCCAAACCCTATCATGCATCATCATTGTTTATGTTCAGATCAATGTCTGATTTTATGTCTGTTCTCAAATCAAGGAGTATTCATGGGTTTTGGGATAATGGATTTTTGTAAGGAAATTAGGTTTCTATGGGTTTTGAGGCACACAACCCATTTTGTCAGATTTGTCCACAATATCTCTCATAATAGAGTTTCACAAAGTCATCACACTTGTTCTCTCCAGAACATTGATCAAGGGTGACAATTGACAAGTGGAAAAAAATTACGATATCCATCCTTGCGGGAAAAAAAAAGTGGACTGGGTGTAGTCAAACATGCTCAAATGGTGCATAAGGCTCCAAGTGAAGAATTGAAGGCCTGAATATAGCAACAAGTGATATGCAACAATCAAAAAAATCAAGCTGCAACTAATGGGGCAAAAAGACATAGAAACATTGAAGTTGTCGGATTATGTGTCTTTCATGAATCAAGATTTCAATAGCAATGGGAATTTGACAAACAACATTCGTAAAAACATTCATTCAAAGGCAACTCCTTCAATCAACAAAGTTCTGGGAACACATCAAAGTAGTGATCGACCTAGAAGAATTGAAATTGGTAGGTCAGATCTTCCTACTCTCAATCTCACAAAAGTTCGCCGAAACCTTGAGGAACAAGCAGAGCTTGCCACAAGTATCTATGATGAAGTAGGCCCCTCGATAAACAAAAAAGATGACATATCTTTTGATGTTGCTGGAGTTCAAGCTCTTGTTTCTGCAAGGTTTGGATGTGGGTTAGAGAGTAGAATTGATAAGGTGAAGAATATACTCCTATCAGAGAGGACTCAAAGAAATGGAGGTCTTAATACCATGCATGCATCTCATGGAGGAGAAACAAGGGTGTTAAAAAATAAAGGTGATATTCTAAGTGAAGCCACTCCAAGACCGAATCATGGTTTAAATCGCGAAAAGAATAATGTGATAAGACATTCAAAAAACTCACATCCCATTGTTCTTGCAACCCATTTGGCTTCACCATCTAAACAAAATTCCAAGCAAATGCAAAAAGTTGATACACAAGCCCTCAACCAGAATAGGAACAAGAATGTGACCTTCACATGTAGGGGTGTAACAACCCCAAGAAAAACAAACATCAACAATGTTATGAAAAACACAATAGAAGGATCAAATGACATAGGGCTAAATGTTGGTTCGACTTTGATCAACAAGTTAAATGCATCATGTGATCCTCAAAATCTTGAAAGTTCAGAGGGATCAATGAAGTCAAATTCAAGTCCATGCGATTATAAGAAAATTGTCCATTCCCATCAAACCAACAATTATTCCAAGTTGGACTCACATGTAAGGGGTAAAAACGTACAAGATTGCATAATGAGTATTGGAAATCAAATGACAAGGGTACTTCCAACTTCAGAGAAAAATGAACAAAAAATCAAAATGACCGGACAAGTACAACTTGAAACAAATGTGGAATCTGAAATTAACCACAGGCAATGTTTTCATGACTCTTGGATATTTTGTATCATTTTGTATTTTTATTTGGTAAACCTACTTTGGACAATCTCAATCATCCACATTTAGGGTTTTACAAATCAAATTGTTTCCCTTTTGTTGAATGTCTATTTTTATCAAAGTTTTACTACATGTCGTCTACATATAAAATCAAACATGCAATATGAAAATTTGGCATTGCAATCTTGCAGATATGTTAATGATGAAAGTCATGAAAACAATGGCATTGTGGTCAATGCACATAAAGATGGACTTGAAATTAACAACCAAGTGCAAACAAACAAAATAAAACCACCTAAACTTAATCTTGGTTTTTGCCAAACCTCTCTTCCTCTTGGTAATGCCCATTTGTCTTCCTAATATCTCTTCCATATGTCCCATTTCCATCAAATGTATGCATCCACAATGTCACATTTTTCTTACATGCACATTAATGTTTGTTAACAAAAAAAAAATTCTTGGGTATTTAATATGATGATTTGATGTAATCTTAATAACAATGTCTAAAATTTTTGCTCCACACATTTTGCCAATTTAATGACCATATTGGAAGAAACATATTTCAAGGTTGTTTTCACATGGTGAACATGTATCAAAAGTTTTATGAAATATTTTGTGTCTGCATAGTTTTGTCGTTCAAATTACAGAGATAACTTTAAACAAACTATTGGAAAACATGAATAAATTCCTTTGAATGTGAATAATTTGAACTTGGCAAAATTTTGAAATGTGACACGCAATTTGTTGTAGTAAGTTGTTTGAAAACATTATCTAAAAGTGGCCAAATATAGGGATTCAATTCCTTGGGAATAATGAGATGGACAATTGTAGGAAGTGAATATTTTTTAACATTTATGGTGAGTGAAAAAATAATAATCAACATTGGATTAGAAGGCACTTCTTGACATGGTTTTTGAAACAAAATGTGTTAAAATATAATATTCAATCAATGCCAAAAGTTCAACAAGTGAATGTTGGTGTGTTTACACAAGTTTGAACTAAGATTTTCCAGGATTTGGTGGAAACCCAATTGAAACCATCCAAACTTCCCGAATTTCAAACACTGTGAGTTTACATTGATCATTTGTTCTTAAAACAATTCTTGAATCTGAATTTGAATTTTTACCTTTTCCAAGTTTATGATTTTAATGGTCAATATGTTTTTGGTGTGTTAAGATTTTGTTTGTCATTATTTGAAGATCTTGATTCCATTTATCACAATTTTTTATCCTATTAAAATTGAAAAATATTTTAACAAATTGAACATGAAATGTGCACAAATAATTAAAAATCTCATTTGAATGTTGGACAAACAATTGAGAATTTCAAAGGATTTCCACACATGAA
>Ga0209208_10001739_pt1 | contig 31046 bp, 17 predicted proteins | sample S1TSphfallax_3_FD_187694 | JGI IMG/M metagenome (GOLD analysis project Ga0209208, IMG submission 187694) | Host-associated microbial communities from peat moss isolated from Minnesota, USA - S1T2_Fd - Sphagnum fallax MG (SPAdes) (version 2) | ecosystem: Host-associated > Plants > Peat moss >...
GTCATCCCCCTTCATTGGTTCGTAGTTCTTAGATGATTGAGATGGCTTCCTTGGCACTTTCTATCTGAGTTCAGAATTTAATCCCTGTCACAAAAACGTGTATCCACCAACTTTTGATTAGGTTACACAGTCCACCTACCTCACAAAATTGAAAGAAAAAAACAAAAGGAAAAAGGAAAAAAACCTATTCATGAACCTATATTTTCACATCTTGAAATCTCATAACCATCATGTAGCATATGATTCTGAATTTTCTAATATTCAATCTTGAATTTAAAGATTTAAGTTCTGAAAAAAAAAGTGAAACTCAATTGTCTTGAGGATGTGGCATACTATTAGGTGGCTGAACATGTTGACCTGTAAAATGTTGCTTCGAGTAAAAAATCAAAGTGAATTAAATTTTAATTTTTTAGTCCCTAAAGGTCCAATCCACTCGATTTGGGTTCATGGATGATTTCACATGGGCCTTGTTGGCAGCTATGAAGTGCAGTTCATCCAACTCAACATAGGCTCCCCAAGGGGTTTTTACATAATGGGCAATGTAAGCAAAGGATTGACACCTCCTACATTTTCCTGCAAAATAAAAAGTGACAACATGTGAAGATTGTAACATGTTTTGGGTTTGGTCAGCTGTGTGAGGGGCCCATGAGCAGCTATTTTCAAGGGACCGGAAGAAATATTTAGGTTAAATGGCAAGATTCCTTCTGTCCACACCATGGATCTCTATGTAAACCTGCTGCTAGACCACTTTTATACACTATATCTTTCTAGCTCATGTATGGGAATGTTGTTTTTGGTGCAAAATTTCACACAATTGCCAAAAAAATTTAAAAGTTCATGTTGCATATTCCCTGTTTCTGAAAAAGCTTTTACCAAGTTTTGAAAATTTTGAAAATATTTTGCCACATTTGGACACAGAAAGAAAAGAAAAGAAAAGAAAAGGCTGGGACATCATTTTGCACATACTTGACAATGTTAAACTTGTTTTACATAGTTAAATGTTGAACATAGTTTGATCGTTGAGCTTTGTCCTATCCATTGACTACATTTGAGAACAAACACAGCAAATAACCTACAGCTGATTCTAACTGAAGCATTTGTGGTCTCATAATCTTCTTAGAGATTTTCAAAAGTTGTGTCTCATGGTTGAATATTCCCATGGTGAGCATTGATTGTTGGAATGGAACATGTAAGTTCTGAACCTAACATCGATTATTGCACCTATGTTCACCCAATACTTTTTCTTTCAATGGTTGACAGAGGGGCAAATTATTCAGGGGAGAGGAAGCAAAAAGGGTGGGACATCATGTTGCACATACTTGAGCCTTGTTAAACTTGTGATACATAGATGTAGGATGGTGGTCTAAAATGTTGAGCATGGTTTGGGTGTTGATCATGTCCATTGACTGTACATCTAGAAAGAACATGCCAGAAGCCTTCAGAAGAAACAAGAGGGCAGAAGCCTCAAGCTAATTTTAGCTCCAGTTGGTATGTTCCAATAATCTTCATAGAGATCCTCAAAAGTCATGTCTCAGGGTTGGGTATAGGTGAACTTGGTGAACATAGAGTTATTCAACATGTTAATTGAACCTGGTCTGAACTTAGATTCAGCTTTGGCTTGCATAACAAGGTGTGTACACAATCCTGTGACATTTTTTATAATTCAAAGTCATTACATAATTTGAATTTTTTTTTGATATAGGCACTCTAAATTTACTCACACAGTTGGGCAGGGAACATGCTCAAGTGTCCATTGAGTTTGCAAACCATTGGATGCCTTGAAAGGCCCTAGACTTTTCTTAGTTGGGTTTGTGGTCCAATGCACCCTTTAATAGTCTGAGCTAAAGATGTTAATTATGTGCACAAATGAGGAAGATTAAGGTTCTCAAGAGAGCCTTGCTTTGAATAGCTCCAAAAGTACTGTAGCAACCTTATCAATCCCTCTTACATAATAAGCAGCTGGAAATCACAACATCACATGATATTCTAGAGAAATGGAAGTCTAAGTCAGTCTACCAAGTACACAAGAGCTTGAGTTCTTTTTTGTGCTTTGTTGCAAAGTCAAGCTTGCAACATAAACAAATGCGTCAAAATTTTGTCATTCATACACACAACTTGTAGTCATGGTCTAACACCATTTGTTGGTTAGATTGCAGACATTTTCATATTGCTGCAACAAATGCTTTGTGTGATGATATAACTTTATGATCAATAATTTGTTATTTTGGTAACTTGTGACCCTCATCAACTTATACGCTAACACTTAACGATTCCTTTGAGCAGTTTGACAGAAAAACTTACAATCAAAAAATATGGTTATGAAGGCATGCAAAAATGGATCAATTGCATTTTGCCTACACTTCTTTGAGCCATAGACTTCCGGTTGGCTAAGCTCTATGTGATGTTAGGTGACATACAATTGTCTCAGTTTGCAACAGGTAGTTGGTTGGCTGATTTTTCAATTTAAAGAATATATTGACAATTAGGGCTAACCATCTATAGGTGTCTGAGCATTTTTAATACACTCATTTCATTTGACAGATTGTTTTTGCATCATATATTATTGGCTCACTGACAACAAAGAACACTCTATAGCAACTCTATTGTGTCCTCTTCACATTAGGAAGGATGTATTTGAAATCACATGTTTTAAACAATGGCATCCTTTGGCATCTGTTGGGCTCCTACATTATGTTCAAGGTGAAGACAAAGGAAAATTTCCTACTCTAATGGAATTCAGGATCTTTATTGAAAAGAACCCCAAAGTCCTGACATGCACACATGGATCTGGTCATCACCCTTGTAACTTGCCTATTCTTCAACAGCATCATAACTTAGTCATTAATATCAAACTCGATTTTGAATGCTACTCAAGATTAAGGTTGCTAGCTCATTACAAACAAAACTTAATAGTCTACCTGATTTTTGAAGGAAGACACACAAAACAAGTTGGGTTTGGCATTCTTAATTACTTGTTATTCATTAGCATCGTATCCCACACATGAAAAGGAAATCCAATTTTGTATCCTACTTGAAATTAAGGTCCTTGAGCTCACACTACAAATAAAACCCTTGAGGATTCTACAAAAATTGATGCAACAATTGTTCCCCCTCCAGTGAATCAGGGAAATTTTTGAGTTTGTGAGTTAATATAAGCAAGAAGAATGAAGGGGATTAGCTCTTCATTTTCCATGCATGGTTTCATGGTGCCCATTATGCATGAAATCCTTTTATTTCCCAATGGGTCATTTAGCTGGCTTATCTTCAAAAACATTGTGAATTCTCCCCTGCTCAAGTAAAAAACACATTTTTTACATTGTTATGTATTTACATTGTTTTACATATACATGAAAAATCATATAAATACATATATTTTTATATTTACATTTTTTTATAGGATCGCATTAAATTATATAACTTTTTTTTCTTACACTTCCACTTACACTATTTTACACTTATACGGAGTGTAAGTCCCAAACCATTTACAGGCACAACACTGGTCTAGACCTAGCCCCCATAGTACATAACACATGTTAACATTCTTTCATGCATGTGCAAGTTTCCTTGAACTTCATTTTTTTTCACTTTTTGTCAATAGGCCTCCTTGATTTGCCCCTCACAAAAAATTGTGTCAGATTTTCAGCATTCCCAAAATATATATATTGTAGGTTTCTCCTTATAGGTTACAAGAGGAGAAGTTTGGGCAAAGGATATGGGATTACATATGGTGCTATTGGGAACATATTGAGAACTTAGGGAACTTCATGGGAACATGATAGAACTGTATGGAAAATAGTGGGAACATCAAATTCCCCCATGCCCCCACCCCCACCCTAAGGAAAAAAATTTGGCCTCTTGAATGCATCTTTCTTGACCTCATTGGCTGGATGGCATGTTTACTCTTAATTGTGTCGGTAACCATTTTTGGCCTAGGCTAATGGAAGGGCATGAATTGTGAGGACATAGTCAATCATACTATTAGTGAATGCTTCGCATAAGCTAGCTGAACTTGGTGGCCTTTGAGAGAGTCTGCCAACAAGGACAGGCATCAACCCCACCACCACACTATATTGTGGACATGCTTGGATGCACACTAGTTAAACACAGAGATAGACATAGTTGAAGGTGGATATATTTGCACATAATGGCTTTTTGAATTTTTTGCACCTATTTGGAAGAACCTAGGTGTCAATTGTTGAACATGCTCAAGTGTCCATTGAGATTCGGTACAAGCCACCTGTCAAAAGCCTTGAGCTGATTTTCAATTGAGGTCCATGCTGGAATCTCCCTCTGTTCTGCCTTTCATTGAACATGCAAGCATTATTCAACATGTTTAACATAGTTGTGTTCAAGTTGTTTTCTCATGTGAGAGTTTGCTTTACATGTTAAACAACATATATAGTTGTGTTACAACGTTTGACATTGTAACACAACTATATTTGACATTGTTTGACAATATAACATTGTGACAATGTATGCAGGCTGAAGCTTTTAGCTGATGAAGCTTCCACAGATAGTCCTGGTGCAGGCTGCTCTATTGGGTTGGCTGCACCTGGAGCAAATTGCACGATGCTTCCTTGACCCTTTTGATCTTCCCTTAGGAATTTCGTTGTGCAAAATACTTATATGGAAAATTTTATTTTGGTTATAGAAAATATCAGTTGGTTTAGTTGTGATTTATTTAATTCAAAATTTAATTTATTTATTATGATTAATTTTCGTTTTATATATAACAATTAACTTTTATTGGGATCCAACCACATTCCACATGAAATAAGAAACTATTGTAATTCTAGAAATTTTTGTAATGTAGAAGGTGAGATATGGATGTATATGTAGATGGTATTGAATCATGAAATTGCTTTCAAGTTTCAAATGTTGATTTTTCCATCTATAATCAAACTTGTTGATTTTGTGGAAGTTATGTGTCATGGTACAATTTGGTTGTGGAAGCTTGTTTGGAACATTCATTTATCTGTTTTGGTTGTTTATTGATGAGGTAAGAAGGTAGATGCCATACTCAGGGGGTAGTGTTTTTTTTTTCTCATATTTGCATTGTGACATAGGTGGCTATTGGCAAGTAGTTCAAGTATGCAAATTTGGCAACAAACTTTTTTTTTTGGTTGATCAATTGGCTATGCTTGTTGAGACAAGCCTAAGAACTAGCTACAAAATCAAATGCAAAATAGGAAATGAAAGACAACCTTATGTTATTTGAAGTATACAAACTAACAAGTAGAACCCAATGCAAAAAAAATTGCTACTATGTGAAACTCCATGTAAGTCAATGGTTATTGAATGAAATTTCATGTAGGTACATTGGTTAACACTTGCATTTCAGTGGTGAAAAAATAGCAACAAGATGTTAAAATTAATAGACATTTGAATCAAGTGCTAAAATCTCCTAGGGGAATTGAACCCTAGTCTTGAAGACATTGCAAAATGTAGTAGGAGATTGCTTGCAATAAAACAAAAAAAAATCAAAATTACATGCTACTTTAATGGAGGATTGTGCACAAAATAGATATTGCATACATCTCAAGGCTCAACCAAATCAAAAAAATTGATTGAAATGACACAAATATTACAAACATCAAAACAAAAACACAAGAACAACATATTACATAAAAGGTCAAAGTTTAAAGATTTTTTGTTGCTTAAACTATCCATCTACACCATGGTGGAATTTTGCAATAGTCCAAGAACTCATTGCTACATCAAAAGGGAAAGTGTTCAATGTAAAGAACTTCTGAACAAACATTTTTACAACCAGATCCAAATGGGTTGTCAATCTATTCTTTAACTTGCTTTTCATAAACCCTAGATTAGAGAAACATCTTTCATCTTCAATGCTACCCATAATTATGGCCATGGATAATTCAATAAGTTTCAGCCATTTAGACAACCAATGAGAAGTAATTGATTGTTGGGCAACTTAGTCCAAATTTTTGTGCAAGGATTATAGTTTATAGGAAGACTCATGGTAGCATGGCAATTGGTGAACATAGTGAGTTTGAAAACATATGCATGTTGCACCAACAATATTTCATCAAACAAGGGTGGGATGAACAACTGTTTTGGGCCAATATGTTTGCCAAAGCAATACTGAGCTTGTAGAAATGAAAGTTGGGCCATAAATTTCTATTTACCATTAGGTTACACCCAAAACTAAAGATCACACCAATGGCATTCATAATGTCTTGAGTTAAAAATTGTTGCTCAAGTTCTTGAATGAAGCCAATAGTTGTAGGACTACATTATTGTTTCACATCTTTAACTACATTCAACCAATCAAGTTTAGAAACACAACTTAAACAACCAATTAACAAATCCCTCTTATCAACCATGTATGTGCGAAAGAAAAATTGAAACCCTAAATACTCCAGACCAAAATTAGGTTTAAAAATCCAAACCGTATGTAGGGGATCATATGAGTGATGCACAATTGCAAGGAATATCTAAAAAAACTCCATCAGCATGCCCATAAGTTGTAATTGGATCAACATACGATTTGTATAAATTTTTTTCACAAGCTTTAATTACATCAACAAAATCACATATGAATACATTTTAAGCTTGAGCAAACTTTGACAAAAATTGCATACATTCAAGCAAAAGTATGATACAGCTCAAACCCAAAAAAGTTTCCACATCATAGAAAAGGTTTAGGTTTCCTTTTGTTGTTGTGTTTAATGTTTACACATCAAACATGTGCATGACCAGGGACTTATACTCTACCAAGATGCATTCGATAGGAAAGAACATTGAGATCCAACACATCATCTTCACATTGCATAAGATTTTCAATGATTTCTTCTCCAAAAATTCAGCTAACATAATTATTTCTAGATATTATTTCAAACTTTGTGCATATTAGTTGTAAACAACTTGGAATAACGCCTCAAGTTTTGCAACCAAGGACAATGAGAGATTGTCTACACAATTAAATTGGTTTGATTCATAACACATGCCACAATGCACATTTAACAACAATGTCGCATACTTTTCTTTCAACTACATTATAACCCTAGTCTTTGAACCTTAAAACATCCTCACATTGTCTGCTCCAAAACATACAAGCTTCAAAGTTAAGCTAGACTTTGAAAGACCGCCATACAAGAATAAAGATTCCACAATTACTTTTATTAAATTCTCAGCATGGGAACCTTCAACAACTTGCTGCAATGTCAAAACAATTGGTCCAATCATTTCCACCCTTCGACAACATACAAATGGATAAAAATCCATGATTGATTATTAATCGTGGTCATTTTGTCACAAGACACAAAAAATAAATTGGGCTTTCTACACTATTAGACGAGTGGCTTGAAACATAAGTTCATTCGTAGCTTTAACCATGCTCCAACTAATTGTGTCTATTTAATGTTTTCGAAGGTTGTTTGGCATTTCTAAAAAATCAAATAAATCTTTACAACCCTTGAAGTCCGTCATAGGCCTCCTTGCCTCAGTAAATGGAAAATTGTGACAAATTACTCAAACTTTCTTTTATGCTCTTTAAGATCTCCATTTTGTAACTTGTTGAGCCACAAAAGCTCACCCATTAAACGTAACATATTGTTGTTCATTCTTAACATGTTGGCTAATGTTCCTAATGTAGTATTGACCAATAGCCACCTTTGAACATGTAGATGTTCCTTTTTAACAACCTACATGTTTTTGTAATCCATTGAACTTAAGAACCAACAATTTTCTTTTTTTTTCTCAACCTCACTGCAAATTTTACATTTTACCTTGGTCATTTTCCCTTTAGGACCAATAACTACTTCAACCCATGGAAGTTTAATAGCCCAAACAGGTGTAATCATGGTTGGGGTACATTAAAATCACTCTTAAAACATTATTTTGAATGACCATGACATTTACAAAATAATTTATTTGGTACATTTTCTTTTTTCATTACATATTCACATACTTCTCGATTAAAATGGTGGTGAATTTTTTTATTTGGATAATTAAAACATGTATGGAAGTGTCCTAAAAGATGGTTCAAGAATTGTGTCCCATTATGTAATTATATCGAAAAGGATTCAACATGACTAGCAATATTTGTTCAAATTACTCCATATTTAAACCACAAATAAAGTAAAATATGTTTTATATAATAATAATTATTATTATTTTTGTATGATAAATCACCAAAGTTTGTGAAATTGATGCTAAAATCTTGAATTTTTTCATAAAATAGATGTGTTAAGAAGGACAATCAAATTAGTTTTCTTAATTAAAATTTTACACTCCAAATGGTGGAAAGAAGTTGAGGAGACACTAGTGCAAAATAAAGGACATTATTTGTTATTTTTAATAAGGTTTTGGCACTTTAAATGAAAGTATGTCATTTTGGAATGTTGAAGTAGTCATGCATTCCTTTTTGGTTTATAGGTGAACAAGACATTCAAAATTTGTTCAATTGATTTGAATCATTCATTATAACATTTATTGGTTGAAAGCTTAAACATGCATTATATCCCCCTTTCATTGTTTAACATTTTAGAACATTCATTTTGCTAAATCTTTACTTTAAGATTTAAGGCATAAGACAAATGGGTGTCATGGTTCCTATTGTTGTACCCTAAACATGATTGCACCTAGACATCCTAAAACACTTGGTTGAGTTCCCATTCCTTTTTTTGAATTTTTTCATGAAAAAAATCTAAAGGAAATCAACAACTAAAATTGAAATAATTACAACAATGCCAGAAGACCTTTTGGAAAGCCTTTTGAAATATGAGAAGGATGCTTACATTTGTGCACAATGATAGACATTTGCAACAATTGCTCACCCAAAAGCATGCTCAAATTTTTTTTTTGTTGGAGGTGTAGGTTTAAATAAACCATCACTGGAAAGCATCACTAGAAAAACAAACATTAACGTCCAAAGGATTATAAAGAAAAAAATTATAGCACTTGAAATCCAATGGGGGCTTAAGTGGCAACATCGTCACAATTTAGAACTAAACCAAAATTCCTTGATGCAAGAACATATTTGAACCTAGGACCAACCTTCATCACAAAGATAAGAAAAAAACTTGTGCAAAAAATATGTTACAATAGATGTGAGCAACAAATTAAACCTAGATGGAATTCAAAGAAACTCAAAAGCATATAACAAAGTCCATTAGAATACTTACAATAAACACCAAAATTAAAATGCAATAGTAGAGTGCAACACGAAAGTATTTACTGTAAATGCTAGAAGTAAAATGCAACACCAACTGTTTTTAGTAGAACACAAAATTCATGTACACCAAATCTTTAAAAATGTTACACCAAAATGCAAGAGGGCACAATGTTACAAAGACATGATCATAAGTTTTATACATAATGATGATCATGCCTTGAGGTAGTTACTAACAAGCTTGATGGTGACGACATTTATTTGTTGGAGCTTGGAGGCTTGGAGTCTTCATTGGTGGGTTAACAATTGTCCATTAGCGCTTCTCAAGTTAAATGCTTGCAACTTGCAACTCAAAGAAGCTCCTAAAAAACTAGATTTAAACAACAATAATAACAAATTTGAAAGAGAAATTAGTGGCAACATAGATTCATAATAGGGTAGTAATGGCAAGCAAATGGGTTTAGAATGCTACAAAACATAAACATGATGAACATCATTGCCAAAGAAGATTGTTGCAAATTGATTGGCATCATAATCATATTTTGGCATCTAAATGGCCAAACTATTTCGCAAAGGTGGCTACCAAAGTTTTAACTTTCAACAAAGTGACTCCTGTCACATCAAAAATTGTTGATTGCCAATGATTTTAGCCGAATCTAATGGTCTAAAATAAACCTAGGTGGTCAAATTGCCCCATTTTGGGGCAAAAAAATGCTAATTTTTTCCAAAATTAAAAAAAACTATCTTGTGATGATGCCTCACTAGTATAACCCATTTTGGGACCTCAAAAAAGGTCATGGATTTAAACCAAGTGGAGTGAAGGTGAAATTCTTACCTTTTCTTTTCACTATAGGGTAAACCAATTGATGATTGAACACTTCAGCACTTAGGGTAGGCCAGATTTGAGGGGAGGGCTCCATTGTTTTTGGTGTCCAAACAAAGCTTGAACCCTTTTTATTGGTGCATCTAGCACGCTAAAAAAATTCATAAACAAAATATAACTAAGAAAGTTACAGCCCCTCAAAGTAGAGGGGTCAAAAACTAAAAAAAACAAACGACCTCACCTTATAAAGGCCAATTTCCCGAACATTAAAAAAAAAACCTCACTGTATGCTGCTTTGTTGCTTGTGGAGTTGCAAGATGATTTGTAGAACTTCAGGCAGCATTCCTATAGCACTTTAAATCATTTAAAATGAATAAGAAATAAGAAAGTTATGAGGTTTGAAAGTAGGATGGGCCAAAATGCAGAAAAACGAAAAAAAGTGTTTTGGAATTCAAAAAAAAGTATTTTCTTTCCTACTCTTTTTTGGTTGATCCATTGGCTTTGCATTTCAAAGATGATTTGTAAAGCTTGAGAGAGTGCTTCTATAACATTTTAAATCCCTCAAAATGGAGAAGAATTGAGAAAGATCTGCCAAAGTCTTTGGTCATAGGCATGCAATCAATCCTTGACAGGCTAGTTTACCCGACTTCAAGAAAATTACAAGAGCAAATCAAAATTTAGAACTGTTAGATGTGCACACATATCATCCCCTTGGAAAGAAGTGGGATACAAAACGGAGGTAGGAACTGATCATCTTTATCTTGAATTTGTGGAGAATTTAATGAGAAGTCCATGTATCGCCTATATTTAATATGATGTTTTGTAATGTCAGAACATTAATGTTGATGTGGTGGTCTAGTTTTGAAAGTGCAGATGATTAGCAAATAACCACTTTGTCCTAGGCTCCTCATTTTGGTTAAGTAATCCCTCACCTTGAAGTCTTTCCCTACCCCAAATTTGAGACAAATGGAAAAAGTTGTACTACCATGGCTTAGGGTCAGTTTCCACATGGACAAAACAAATATTTCATTTAGTTTTCAAATTTTTGAAATTATTATTTTTCATGATCTACTATGATATCCTCAAACTAGGAATAAAATTATTCACATTGTAGGCTTCAATAATTATAATTGATTTTCAACACCTCAACTTCAGATTTTCAAAAAACAAAATCATTTCACTATTTTAAGGATTATTTAGTGTCGAAACTGACAGACTGGGGTAAAGTATACTAGCACACAGAAGGTCATACAAACATGTGTTAGATCCATTTGGTATAGGTGATGGGTTTTTAATATATAATCATGAGATCTATTACACATGTCAAACAACTAAAATGTTAAAAAATATGACTATCAAAGGTGGATGGACATATCAAATAGCAGTCTATTGCCAACGTGACTAGGAACCTTTTTTGTAGGTCAAATGACAAGCTACAGGATGCACAAAGATGTAGATGTAGGATATAACTATTTTGTCCAACATACGTTGGGTGTTGAACATGCTTGTCACACTATAAGAGAATTACTTGTTACACATACCACAAAAGAGCTGTAGAAATGGTAGGATGTGTGCAGTGTGACCAACCAGGAACAATTTGGTTCTACTTCCAAAGTTCCAAACTGCAGGAGAGCGAAACTAACTCATTGTGTCAGCTTGACTTTGTAACCCGCAGGGCACAGACCACCACTTTTAAGTTTTTTGTCCAATTTGTTTGCAAATAAAAATCAAGATATGGTATCATATCAAGAAGCCCTTGACTGCCCCCCATGGAGCACCTGCCCTTTTCCACCAGATAATTTAGTAGTTATGTCCAATATCAAAGCCTTGTACGTGTTCATCATATACATACATACATATGTTGTTTGTAACATTTTAAAGTGGTTTGTTGAATGTGAACCTTTTGGGGAAAAAATGTCTAATGTGGTGTGGAACATATCAGAATTACTATTTGAGACTCCTGATTTCTGGGGTGACACTACTACATTACTTGTGGTCGATGTTCAACTCTTTCCAAATTATGGGAACGACACCTTTCTTTCATAGGCTTTTCTGGGTATTGAAAGAGTTTACACATGGGGGCCCACTTGCTTATAATCATCCCTTCTCTTGGGATCATGTGCTGATGACATGGTGCACCCATAGCATTAAAAAACCTCTGGGATCCTAGCTGTGACAATTAGGAAAACTTAAGCCCTCATAATGCTATGGTGAAGGACAATGATTAGGAAAATGTTGGGCCTAGGAGGCTTCAAAACTGATCTAAAGGCAGTCTCATGGAAATTCAAAATTCATTTAAGTGTGGATGGAGGTTGTGAAGTGTAATGTAAAGTGAAAATAGACATTATTGAGGTACCAACATATTATAATGAAGAAAAATAATAATATTAGTTTATGTAAATTTTGATTTTTAACTTCAATTCTATGGAACTTTCTTTTACTATTGGTTTAGAATTTCTCCTTTCTTTTTTTAATCACTTTCCTTCCAAGTTTTCCTTTTTCCATTTTTTTCATTTTGGCATTTCTGCAAGTAGGATCACCATGGATCATAGAAGAGAAAGAAAAATGGAAGAAAAATTTACCCAATCATGGCTATTTTGGCCAATGGGCTAATTAACTTTTTTTTAAATATTTTAAAATTTTGAGAAAATTATATGTTTAAAAACTTGATCAATCATCATTTTTTTGGAACATGGCCAACAAACTTTGTGCCCACCTTCAAAAAAAATAATGTAAGAAATCCAACCAATCATGGTTATTTTGGCCCACAGGCTAATGAACTATGCACCCACCTTCAAAAAAACATTTCTAAAATAATTGAGAAAAAAATATGACAAAATTTTTGCAGACCGATCATGGCTTTTGTGCTCATGGTCTAATGAATGTTTGACCCACCTCTTAAAATGGTTTTTTTTTAAAAAAGTTTGAACCATCAAAATATGACCAATCATAATTTTTTGAGCTCATGATCTAATGGACTAGATGTTCAACTTATCTCAAACACCCAGTCCATTAGACCATGAGACATTATCCATACTGCATTTAATGCTAATTTTTTATCCATTTACATTTCCTTGATTCCTTGGACCTTCAACCTTTGTATAAAGTGAACTTGAACCCTGAAATGGTGCTTGTTTCAATCATAGATTTTCTATTTTGAAGGTCATGGGCTTTCAGGCTCTAGTGTAAAAAGGGCCTTACTAGTATTATCAGTTGGCCCCTTAGATTCTCTCTTTAATGTTAATTAACTCGTCACAATAATTTGCTTTTGTTTGTGATGTTGATGGTGGGGCAGAGCAAGTTGGGTGGGGCATATGATTTGCCACAAAGCAAACAAAGGGGTAGGATCTGTTATGGTTGTTATTCTTGATTCTCATTTGGTAGTTATGAGTCCTCTTTGCATAGGGTCTTTACTTGATTTTAAGTGATTGTTTGCTTCTGTTTTATCTTTGTGTTGGGTCTATTTGTGTTCTCATTTGTCTTGTACTTTTGATGGATGGGTTCCCATCCTTGATTCTTGATTTACAAGGTTTTTTTTTCTAAGACCTGTTACATATACTTGAATTTTGAACTTGTTACACATATTTTGTAAGGTGGGTGGTGTACATGTTGAAAATAGTTTTTGGTGTTGAAACTTTTTTGTCCTGTGGATGGACTCCAACAAGAACATGGGAAAACCAAGTGGAGTGAACTAGCACCCACCAATGCACCACAAAGGATGGATGATAAGTGGTCAAAAAAAGTTATTTGTTGGGTTTTCGGTTCCTTAACTAACCATGGTGGTTAGCTCAATTGTTATGTAAATACAACCCTTGCCTATGTATTAACCATCGTTGTGCATGTATGTTGTTTTTAATATTTCTTGTGGAAGCACATGTAATATCTTTTCAATTTTTTGATCGATGGGGGAAAGGTATATTAGCATTCAAAAAATTTCATCAAGTTTGGGTTTGGGTATATAAAAATTAAGTTTTCTAATAGATGAGTACGGCTCGGGTATCCCCCTACAATATATTCATTTTTGAGGTAAAAAATTGGGTACATTCTTTTTATTCAATTAAATTTTTTAAAAACTCACGTTTTGAAAATTTTAAAACAATTATCAAAGGCTAAATCCAATGTCAGAATGTAAGAATCCAAGTGTTTGATTCATCTTCGACTAGAATGTCCATTTTAATTATATGTTAATATTCCTTACTTTTATTTATATGGGTTGTCCAAAGTTTTCAACTTCTCACCTATATAGGTGGGCCAAAGGTGAGGCATTACATCTTCACATAAAAACTACTATTTTGGGGAGCTTTCAAAGTTTTTGTTTTATTTTTGTTTATTTTTGTTTTGATGCGCCCATCAAAATGGTTCATTGCAAACCAAAGATAAAAACCTTAGGAATCATTGTTGTCTAGATAATGGAATTAATAAAATTTAGGGCTCAAGTCATATGTACATTATTTTTTTTACTCACATACCAAAACATATCCAAGTTTGGGAATGGATATTTTAAACATAAATCCAGAGTTATTAAAAGAATAATTTTTTTCAGATTTACATACCACTAGGTACATGCTTCATTAGAATATATTAATTTTACAAAAATATTTTAGAGCAAATAATATACCCTATTTGTACCTAGCATGTATATTTGGGTAAAAGATATACCCATGAAACATTGGTAGAAGTATAAATGATGTACAATTATATTGACCAAAACACTAGTCATATAGGGATTGGCATGATAGATGGTTGAACCTTGCCTTTTAGTTCCTTGTGTGATAGACCTTTCAGAAACATTTTACATATTCTCCTTTTGGTGAAAATTCATCAAGTTTGGAGATCCTAGGGAATTGCTACCCCACAGCAAGCAAAAAACCTTCTAAAAAGATCAAACATATATCCATTTAAACTTAATACTTATATACTTGTAGTCAAAGGGTGAAACATGTCCTAGAAATTTATGCATAGGCCTCAAATTTGAAGGGTTGTCCAGGGTTGCTTTCATAGTGAAAGGCTACTGTCAACTTTGCCCTTGAAAAGGGAAGGAACTCAAATCCTTCCTTTTCTTTTCAAAGAAGCCGCCCACAAGCAAATTTTGCATACACATTTTCAAAATTAAAGATTGATATGTATGGTGTATCATACACTATGTGATAGTAATATCAGTCATGAAAATATGTAAATAGGTGTGCATAATTTAAATATGTTGAAAAATATGTTTCCAAGTTCGAAGTCTCTCATCTTGAAACTTAAAACAAATAAACTCCCGATTGGAAAAAGTTAAACTATAACACCTGTAAGTGTGGATCTCCAAGTGCTTTTCAAATTTCAAATACAATATTAATGACTTTTGTTTTGGCTATGGTTTTTATTTTTACATTTTCTTCTTGAGCAGTTCACACTTGAAGGGACTCTTAAATTAAGGCTTATTTTTGCTACAACATGGCATGTTTGGGCAATTGCATAACATGTTATGTCATTTAAAAACTTTATTGCTTTTCTTCAACCTTCAACAAGGAAACACATTTTGATTTTTAGACCTGAATTTCTCAATAGTAACCCATGGAGACAAAGAATTCTTTATGAGAATCCAGAAATCTCCATACTCACAAATTAAACAACCAAAACAAGGTTAAAACTTTTCCTTGGAAATCAAATAAAGACTTCCAAATAAGGACTTTCAAAACTAGGAAGAAGGACAAATACAAAAACAATGAATTAAAATGAAGAGTCAATGAAATAAGAAGTATGATCAAAAGTGACAATCTTTCACTTGTTCAGAAACCATAAATGATAGCATGTATGATAGCAACTTATCTATCCCACCTTCCCCACTAACTTCATTGGCTCCCTAAAGTGCATGTAGGCCAGTGTAGCTACTAACTTGTGTGTTCAGTTTCTATTGCAAGTTTAAAACTGAGCGAAGGACATAATCATGACACTAGATCGCAACTAACAACATAGAAGGGGAAGAAACATAAAGAAAAGCAATGGGGGGAAAAGAAAAAGAAAATAAAACAACTAACAATAGGGAAAAAGACAAACAAGGAATAAGTGGGCTTTAAAAAGTTCCACACTTGTAGGATTTTATAGAAAATCATTTCACACATTCCAACTTCTAAAACTCCCAAGAAGGAAATTCAAATAATGGAGCAACCCTTTAGTCCTCTTTAACATAATTTTTAAAGTGTGGTTTTTCTTCTTCAGAAGCATGATAAGACTCACCATTTGAAAAACAAAAAAAACTTTAAAACTACAAAGCATCAAAAATGTGTAAAACTAACTATTGATAATGGCCTCAAAGAATGAAAAAATAAAGATGAGATGAAAAAGGAATTCCCAATGAGATTCTATTTTAAAACTGCCATTAGTTTTTTGTTTTGGGACAATTGCTTAGGTTATCTGACGCGCTCCCAAGTTCCTTGTTGGACCCAAATTGGGTCCACGTCAATCAAACAACGAAATTGTTTGGAACTCAGGGCACGCTCCTAGCTCTTAGCACTAAAAGGGGTAGAAGGGCATGCTGAAGCTTCGGGATGGGACTAGGAAGAGGGACAAACTTTAGTTACTTACTCGAACCTGCATCAAACCAACCCACAAGTTGGTTAGTTCAACTTTTGGAACACCTTTAATGCTAGGACAAGCCATGGGCGACCTTGGACTCACAAGACTCACCACGGCCCGGACTTGGGGGAACCCACCACCTTCCCCCATATAGTATCCTCTACATTACTCCGTGGCACCTACATCCGAATGGCTTTTTCTTTCGAGACTCCCAAGGAGGAGTCCCGAAATTGTCCCAGTTAAAACTCCTAGGACCTTGCGAGTTCATAACTCTTTGCTTAGGCCTCTAATCGGGATGAGGTCTGAAGCAAACTTGTAGCTCTCTAACGGTGTGTCGCACTCCACCTGCACACAATGGGGTCGAGTCGATTCCCAACTTTTAGTGGTCGAGAGTTAAACTGTCAATTTGACTCCCGGGCCTTCCCGACCCTTCTTTTTGCAATAACTTGTGTTGTAGATGTCCAAATGGTTCATGCAAGGCCATTTTTGACATCTACACTTCGATAGATTTCCAATGATATAAGGAACGCCTCAAGGCGAGGTGTTTTGACCCTTGCAATTGAACTCTGAAGTTTTGGGAATCTCAGAGGACTTTCAAGTCCCCATTTTGGGAGTGTGAGTGTCATCCTCACATTCTTCCAAAAGTGGGGTTGCGACATTATCAATCTGAAAATCTGAGCTTAAACACATGCTTCATTAATCTTCAGTTGATGGAAATTTTTGTAACCAAAGATTCTCATACATCCACCTACTCCACCTTGTGCTTATAAACAAGATGGTTTTTGGATCATAGCTTCACCCAAAACCTTGAGTCACTTTGAATCCATAACAATGAAACCCACAACAAGTACTAGAAGACATTCTACTTCAGCATTTAGGGATTGACCATCACAAAATAACCACAACTTTTGAACATCGATATTCCCACCTACAACAAAATTGCCAGTTCAGAGGATACTAGAAAAAATCTTTAGACAACCAACAAAAACAACAATGTTAAACAAATGCATTTCATAAACAAAAATGAAGCTCGAAAGATATGCCATGTATGGACATATGAGTGGAAAAGCAATTGCTCATTTAGAAACATAATAACTTGGAATTCCCCAAGAGAATCTACTTGTTTACAAGTTGGCACTTAGTTTTAAGACATGTTACACAATGATAGAGTGTGATGGAAAAAGGTTCTCTTGTCCTCCTTATGATATGCCCAAGTTTTTTTTGTGATTTTCCCATGTGATTTGTTTGAAATTGGTCCATGTGCGGTTGTGGACATGTTTGGAATGTATTTTGTGTTATTAATTATTACCCAATTTTTTGTAAATTTTTTCATGAGATTTCCTTGGAATGGGTCCGTGTGCAAGCTTGTGGGACAATTTTGGAAAAGAAACAAATTTTGCTTCCTTGGAAATAAATGGGTTCACAAGGTTGGATTGATAGAACAACCCCTTGCAACCCAACCTTGCCAATGTAATCAAGCACCCAAATGCCTAGCAAGAAACTTCATAGGCTGTTTGGAAGGCATTGTATATGTAAAAATTTCCATCATTGGAAAGCCAAAAAGGGATTATACTCATTAGCAATACAATTTTATTAGGTTAGTAATTTTGACGACGTCACCATCCATATGCATTTTTTGTTCAACATGTATGCTATGCCCAATTATGTATTTTATGTCACACATGTCCAATGAGGAAATACTTAAAAGTATAAATAGGAGGAGCAATTTACAAACAATCACTTTCATTTTGATGTGCCTATGATGCTTAAACAATGTTTGAGTTGATTAATCTAACTAGTTCTTAGAAGTTAATTTGAGCTTATGTTCATTACACCATCAGGCTCATAAAAAAGTTTAGGAAAAGCCAATAGATGTGTTGGGTGTTGTCATTCACTGATGCAATTGCCAATTCCTGACGCGTTTCCAACTCCTTGAGGGACTTAAAGGTGAGTCCCAAATAGAAAACAACAGAGGAGTAAGAAGTCGAAGCACACTCCCTGGTTCACAACACTTTGGAGGACTAGAAGGGCGTGCTAGAGCTCCGGGATGGGACTAGGAAGAATTGACAAGCTTCACTTACTCATACGGGCCTGCAGAAAACCAACACAAGGTGGTTAGTGTATAGATGGAACACTTTTGATGTTAGGACGAGCCACGGGCACCTCAGACTCACAAGATTCACCACGGCCCAGACTTGGGGGAAGCCACCACGTTCCCCCCTTATAGTATACTCTATGGCTGCCTAAACCCTAAACCCACAAGGCCCACATCCAAATGACTTTTTGTCTCGGGACTCCCGAGTGAAAGTCCCGAAATTGCCTAGGTTGGGACTCCCGCAACTTTGGGGCCCTATAACTTTGCGTGTAGACCTCCGATGGAGATGAGTTCTAAAGAAAAGTTATGGCCCTAGTTGAGATCTTTTCAACGATATGTCGCACGCCACCTACACACAAGGAAATCAGGTCGATTCCTAACTTTTAGTGGTCAAGAGTCAAATTGTCAATTTGACTCCCGACCCTTTTTTTGGACAGAACTTGTGTTTCAGATGTCTAAATGGGTGATGCAAGCCCATTTTAGACATTTACGTTCCAAGAGCTTTTCAATGATATAAAGAACTCCTGAAGCCATTGAGTTTTGACCCTTGCGATCACCTTTTGAAGATTTGAGAGTCCACTAAGACTCCAACTTCCAAAGTGGAACTCCCTTGGGGTGTGAAGGTTCATTCCCTCACATTCTCCCACATTCCCGAAAGTATGTTTTGTAACTCTCGACTTCCCTCTTGGCCTGCAACCTTACAAACTCTTGCCTTGGTTGTGAACCCAAGGTTAGGGTTGCGACAATTCCCCTCCATAGGTAGTCCTAGCAACATGAGTTCCTTTCTCTGCTAATGGCATAATATTGGTGATGGAGGTGGGGATTGTCTTCATTATCATCATCATAGTAGCCTTCAACATTTAAAAGTCCTTTTCATTTGCATCCCCAATGGTGGGCATTTAGTTTTTTCTTTAGTAGAAGGAACTACGAAGTCTACAGGTATGAAAACAATACACTAGTTACAAGTTTTTTTACTCCCTCTTCTCGTGGTCTTTGATTTTATGGTGCCTAGTAAGATTATGATTTCCTTTGAAACTATCAATATTTGAATTAACTTGCTTTCTTTTTTCGTATATAGTAAGATTTGTTGGACTAAGCATTGAATGGGCAAAGTGGTTAATTAGTTGATACCAAGCTCCTCTACACTCTGGAGCTATGATGTTGGGATGTTGGGAGATGATCAATTTTCAAGTTCAAGGTTGCATTTTGAGAGGAGTTCTAGGATCAAGTGTAATACAAAGTAAGTAGCTATAAGTTTGGTTATCAAATATTTCTACTAAAAAGCTATTAAATTACATGCGGTGTACAATGTGTTTGGGTTTTTTCATCATGTCAAACAATTTTAATTCCTTGGCTTAGACATGAGTATTTCCATAGCATACATATATGTAAATATTCAAGGTAAAACTTTCCACAAAAATATGGGCATTTAAGGCATGGTGCAACATGTAAAGCATTAGGCTACATGCACTATGATTTCTAATCTAATTTTTGTGTTGGTTTCCAACCTTTTTGTTGAGCATAATGCCCCTTTCTTAGATTTGCTTCCTTCGCGTCATGTACCCTTTATAGATTTTTTACTTTTCAGTTCATTAAACCGTATTGGCAATTTTCTCTAATTTCCTTGCACGTAGGTGGCGTGCGACATACCATTGGAAAGCTCTCAACTAGGGATACAACTTTGCTCAAGACCTCATCTCAATCAGAGGTCTGCACGCAAAGTTATCAACCTCAAAGTCGTAAGAGTCCCAATTGTGGGAATTTCAAGACTCCCACTTCGGAGTCTTGGGGATAAAATGACATTTGTGTGTTGGTCCCATGGCCAACCATAGAGTATACTATAAGGGGGAAGGTGGTGGCTTCCCCCAAGTCCGGGCCGTGGTGAGTCTTGTGAGTTCGAATTTGCCCGTGGTTTGTCCTAACACCAAAAGTGTTTCAGCTATGCACTAACCAACTTGTTGTTTGGTTTTGTGTAGGTTCGTGTGAGTGAGTGATTGCTTGTCATTCTTCCTAGTCCCATCTCGGAGCTCCAACACACCCCTCTACGCCCAAAGTGTTACGAGCCAAGGAACATGGCACAACTTTTTAATTTTTCATTGTTTTCACCTTAGATTCACATTTAGTTCTATCAAGGAGCTTGGGAGTGTGTCAGATGATAACATTGTGTTTCAAGATTTGGCTGTGTTGCTGAACAATTAATCAAGATGGGCTCGAAATTCTAAATAGAAGTGATGCACAGTTGTTAAAAGTAGGGATCTTGATGAACAATCTACTCACCACCAATTCAACTAATGAAGGCTCCACATATAATTGTGGTGTGCTAGTCCCTACCATTTTGGCTACAGTTGGAGCAAATCACCAGATGATTGAGATGGCTTCCTTGGCACTTTCCATCTAAATTTAGCATTTGATCCTCTCACAAAAAACAATTATCCAACAACTTTTTTATTTGGTTATATCAAATTGTGATTGTATGGTGATTTGAAGTACACATTTTTTGCATTTTCTTACGTGATTAGTATTTAATGGGTGTCAAAAAATAGGAGAGGTGGTGTTGTGGTAACTTATTGTGGGCTTGGAAAAATAGTGTTAAATGTTGACAACCTATGTTTCATTGTCATAAGATCAAACCAACATAGACTAAACACAATGCATTATATGTCTAGTGGTGTGCGTATCGGATGTTGTGTGAATTATTTGACTTGCGTCCCTTGTAATCCTAGTGGTAAGCTTATTTTGTGTGCCTTATTTGTGGGCTTTTGCTACTAATTTTTTTTGGTTGCTTTTTCACCGTCTTTTATTACACACACAACCTTTTGAATTATCCTCTTTTATTGCACACAAAATATTAATGTACATATTAATTCTAATTTTGTAACCCCTCAAGGTCCAATCCACTCAATCCAAGTTCATGGATGATTCCACATGTGCCTTGTACATAGTTATGGAGTCCAATTCACCCAACTCAAGATAGGCTCCCCAAGGGGTCTTCTTCATTATGGGCAATACAAGCAAAGGATTGACACATCAAATATTTTTGTGCAAAATAAAAGTGACAACATGTGAAGATTCTAACATGTTTTGGATTTGGTCAGATGTGTGAAAGGCCCATGAACAACTATTTTGGAGGGACCGAGAAAAATATTTAGGCCAAGGGCAAGATTCCTTTCCTCCATACCGTGGATCTCTATGTAAACTTGCTCCATGACCATTTTATACACTATGTATTTGTAGCTCATGTATGGGAATGTTTTTTTTGGTGCCAAAGTTCACACAATTGCAAAAATAATAAAAATTCATGTTGCATATTCTCTACTTTTTGAAAAAACTTTTGCCAAAGTTTCAAAAAAATTAAAAATTAAAAATTCTTTTTCTACATCTAGATTCAAACAAGAAAGAAAAGTGGGACAACATTTTGGACATAAGGTAGGTAGGCCTATTTTCGTGACAAATAGTCTTAGAGAACAAAAGAAGAATAAAGTCAATGTATGTTCAATTTTGATAAAATAGAAAGAAAAATTATAATTTGGCTTCAAGTGATTGAATGATTTTTTACTATGTTTTTTATTTTGGGGAAAATTTTGAAGTTTTATTATAGGGGGCATGTTGATGTGGCTAAACTTATTAGTTTCCACCACAAAAAGAATCTATTATCATAGCATCTAAAATCTATTTTTTAATATTCATTTTTTAATTTCTAAATTGTTGTTATTATATCTCCACCTTCCATTTACTTGTTATTAAACTATGCTTTACTATATTTGAACATCATGAAATATATAACTATTTGCTAAAACAATATTCACAAATGATGGAATATTGTTAATCATCAAAAATTGAAATGGTGCTCCTCTTGTTTTGTATCCAATATTGATTTTAGTTATATTCATCATTGTCCACATGTGTGCATATTTTCAATAGTTAATTGTATGTTGTATATCTTTTGCATTTGTGAATTTATTCTTAAATACTCAATATGAATATATTTACTAGGATGTGAATATAAGGTGGTCAGCAAAAATAGGCTCACCCACCTTACTTGATGCTCCTCAACTTGTTTTACATAGTTAAAATGTGTTGGTATAATCTTCCACATAGTTTGAAAATTGAACTTTGTTTTATTAGTTGACTACATTGAAAACAAACATGGCAAAAACCTTTAGTTAATTCACTTAAGGCACACCTTTGTGGTCTCATAATCTTCTTAGAGATCCTCCAAAATTGTGTTTCATGGTCGAGTATTCCTATGGTGAACATTGAGTTCTTCAATATGTTGATTGTTGAAGTGGAATATGTAATTTTTGAAACTAACATGAATTATTACACCTATGTGGATCTGCTACCTTTTCTTTCAATAGTTGATAAAGGGGCATATTGTTTAGCAAGAAACGAAACAATAAGGGGTGGGACATCATGTTGCACATACTTGAGCCTTGTTAAACTTGTTGTACATACTTGTATGGTGGTGGTCTAGTTGAACATAGTTTGGGTGTTGATCCTATCCATTGAGTCTACATCTAGAAAGAACATGGTAGAAGCCTTGAGAAGACATAAAATGGTGGAACCCTTGAACTAATTTTAGTTCAAGCTTCTATGGTCCAATAATCTTCATAGAGATCCTCAAAAGTCTTGTCTCATGGTTGGATATTATTGAACTTAGTGAACACAAAGTTATTCAACATGTTAGTTGAAGTTAGTTTGAACTTAAATTCAACTTCATTTTGCACAACAAGGTGTGTACACGATCATGTGACGTTATAAAAAACCTATCACAACATAATTTGACAATTTTTTGATATAGGCATTGCAAATCCACTCAAACAGTTGGGCAAGGAACATGCTCAAATGTCCATTTAGTTTCCAAACCATCACATGCCTCGGAAGGTCCTAGACTATTTTTAGTTGGGTTTGTGGTCCAATGCACCTTTCAATAGTCTGAACTATGTAAATGTTAATTATGTGCATGAATAAGGAAGGTTCAAGTTGTCAAGAAGGCCTTGCTTTGAACATCTCCATTACTATAGCAAAGTTATCAATCCCTCTCACATAGTAAGCAGTTGGCAATGACAACATCACCTAATATTTTAAAGAAATGGGAGTCTAAGTTGATCTCCCAAATGCATAGGAGTTTGAGTTTTTTTTTGTACTTTGTTGCCAAGTCAAGCTTGCAACATAATTCACAGAACAAATGTGTTAAAATATTGTCATTCATACACAACTTGTAATCATAGTCTAGCACCATTAATTGGTTCAATTAAAGACACTTTCAAATTGTTGTAGCGGATGTTTTGTGTGATAATATAACTTTGTGATCAATAATTTGGTATTTTGGTAACTTGTGACCCCATCAACTTGTATGCACACTTAACAATTCCCTTGAGGAAATCTGAAAGAAAAAATTGCAAATTTTAAAAATATAAGCCTTCAAAAATTGATCAATTTCATTTTGCCTAAACTTTTTCAAGCCATCTTCTGGTTGGCTAAGTTGTATGATGTTAGGTAACATACAATTGTGTCAACTAGCAACAAGTAGTTGGTTGGCTGATTTTTCAATTTAAAGAATAGATTGGTAATTAAAACTAACCATCTATAGGCGATCGACCATTTTAGTTACACTCATTTCTTTTCAGATTGTTTTTATACCATATATTATTGGCTCATTGAGAGCAAAAAAATTCAATACTAACTTTATTTTATCCTCTTCACAATAGGAAGGATGTATTAGAAATCCACATAAGCGATGGTGTTCTTCAGCATTTCCTAGACTCGGACATTATGTACACACTCAAGACAAGGGAAAATTTCCTACTTTGATGGAATTCAAGAATTTTATTGAAAAGGACCCCAAAGATTTCACATGCAGACATGGATCTAGTCATCACCCTGATGAATTGCCTATCGTTCAACATTGTCATAACCTGCGCATTAATATCAAACTCAATTTTGAATGCTACATCTACCTGATTTTTTTAAGGTAGACACGCAAAAGAAGTTGGGTTTGGCATTCTTAATTATTTGTTATTCATTAACATCATATCCCACACATGAAAAGGAAATTAGATTTTGTAGCTACTTGAAATTCGGGTTCTTAAACTCATACTACAAATAAAATCCTTGTCATCTACTTGATTTTGGAACAAAGTTTGCTACAAAATGGTTCATTGCAGGATTCTACAAAAATTGATGCAACAATTGTTCCCCCTTTAGTGAATCAAGGAAATTTTGAATTTGTGAATTATAGGCAAGAAAAATGAAGGGGCTTAGTTCCACATTTTCCATGCATGGTTTCATGGTGTCCATCATGCATGAAATCCTAAGGAGTTTTCAATAAAAAAATGGTTGATCCATTCGAACTTTTGTTCGCTGATGGAGTGCTCTACTTAAACGTCCCAAAACATCTTGAAGGTGCGAATCAACATTGACCTCGATTTGTTCAAACACCAACCTCCATCCTGATACTGCCTCCACAACATTGTACTGATTTAAATTATAATCTGCACATAGATGAAAAATTTGAGTGAAAAAGAGAAGGTGAAAGGACCACAATGGGGAAATTATAGGAGGAATTCCATTTCTTGAATGGCCATAAGAGGGCAATGTAATTGTCCATTCCATCCCCAAAGATTGAATTTAAATACTCACATGGCTTCAATGATCTATTGACCCACTGATTCCTAATTGAGTTGGTTACACTAGGTAATTACAATAGATAGAAAGCAAATTTTGTCAAAAAACTAATCAATATCAGTACAAGCATAAGATTTTCATCCACAATATCTTGACAGAAAAAACAAAATTTCAAAGTGGAAACAAAAGTTACTTCCAAAACTTCATATCATTGTTACTTAAGAACCCTAGCCATAAATTTCACGAACCCATTGTAGATAAGGACGGGATTGGACTCACCGTCTTCTAGGTGTTGAAGTGTGAAACCTGTGCGTAAGGATACTTCCCTCGAACAAAAAGAATTCCAGCTTTCATTGAACTGTTCTTTCCAGCTGGAAAGAAACTTGGGATACCACATAGGTCCTAAATTAGATGCACAATCCTCCATTGCACGATACACAATTCCAATAAGCCAATCCACCACCCTCTTAATGACTTCCTTGTGTTCAGGAATCTCAGAAGTAGCTTTGAAGGAAGAAACATCATCTTCAAGTGTTGGTGGTTCATCATCTCTACAATCATCTGGAATTGCCGAAAACAAAATCTTTGCATATCTAGTCATCGATCCATTTTTCATTCTCATGAGATGTTGCATTCGTGATAGATTATCAACAAACTCTTTATCATGGCTGACACACTCCAGCTTTTCTACCAATTTAGGGTAATCTTCCATTATTGAGGCTTCATCGCCAAAATGAAAGTGCCATGTCGCTACCAAGGCCAACACAATAAAAGGAGGCCTCAAGGGTTCGGTCCTATGGGCTTTGCGATCTTTGAGAAACCTCTGGATCACATCAAATTCTTCTATTGTGTGTTTCCAAGGACGCTCAGGAAAATCTGGGGGACGAAGCTCAGGGAAATCTCTAAGTAGGCAAAAAAGAGGAGACCAACCCCACTCCTCATTCTCTACCTCAAGTGCATGCCCTTCCCCATCACCTTCGACCTCCACATGCTCCTGGTTCTCAAAGCCCATGGCAAGCCCAGTTGTCTCGATAATTTCCATCCCTTCAAGCCCACTCAAGTCACATATAGGGTTTCTTTCACTATTGGAGGATACTCCCCTCTCTTCTAATAAGACATTGGATATGTTTGGAGTGGTCATCACAGGTGCATGGTGGGTCCATGTATCTCGCAGAAATTGGTGGTCAACTTCCAGCCGGTCTGTAATAGTGTGAGGCATGCCATCTTCCTCTATAGAGGCCATGACACCCTTACGTTTCCCCAGTTGGCCTTTCACAATAGCTTGTTGCCCTTTCATCACAATGCGTTGCCCTTTGCCCACAATTGGATATTGTTTCAAATGGTGCCCCACAGTAGGACACACTTTATGTCGATGATAGTTAAGGCTAGGCCTACATTGAAAGACCTCTTTGCAGTATATGCATCTCCATTGATGACGCTTCTGGCCCTGTTCCTTGGGCACCTTGCATTTCTCATAACACTCTCTCAATAATTCATAATACTCCTCATCTTCATATGTGTCAATCCATGTCTCCCTGGCATACTTTGTGCTACTCTCCTTCATGATGGCAACCAAAACACAAAAATGCTGCACATGCCACACAATTGCTATTATTATGGAACATGGTTGAAAGATTCTATGATTACCACAAAATTGACACTAATCTTCAACACTATTTTGAGTTGTTCATTACATTCAGTCTGGAAATTCAGATAAGAGCCTATGACAATGTTGGGGAACTAAATAAATTTGGAAATCTATGTAGGATGCCTCTTGACAGAATCAATCAGGAGTTTGGGGCACACAAACATGCACCCATAAACTCTGCCAGCTGTATAACAAATCTCCCTCTTGGTGCAGATGTCAATGTTGAGCACCTTTAGTTAGCTGTGTTCTTTTAGACCACTGTCCCATATAACTTGTCAGCATAACTTGTAAAGTCTTTTCAGACACATGACAGAACTTCTTGCCTCAAGCATTGGTGACTGAGAACATAGGGCATTGCCAACACCCATGCAAACCATACTCCTTATGGCAACCAATTCAATGAGAATACCCATAACTCTCCAATCAATCTTTTGCATGTTACCATATTAGAAATATGTTGGAAATTAGCCACAAAGAGCATCAGACTAAGTCTCATTTCATGATCTGTATCTGAACACACCTGGCAAACAATGAAATGTGACAGGGTTCAGCTCCACCCCCCCTTCCTCTGTAGAATCTCTAGAGGGAATTCTACTGCTGCCTGCCCCTTGCCCACAATTTCCAGAACAAATGGCAGTCTTAGTATTCATGACACTTGTACACTTCCTGTTGAACATTGTGCAAGCATGTATTCTGCTCCCCACATTTAGGAGTTAGGCCCATGAGATACTATGTTTGCCCAGTAAATTGGGATCATATGATCATACAAGATGCTCTCATTAAAGCCTACAGTGGTCAACAGGTTTGCATATCAGCCAGACAGTTCTCACTGTTCAACCCTAGCCCCAATACTGGTATCCGAGCTGTGGTGTTCCATTTACTTAAGCTTCAGGCTTTGCCTGGTGAACTGCTATTTTCTTTGGAGACTCAAATCTGGTCAATTGCATGCTCATCTGTACAACTCGAGCATCATAAAGTGAAGATCATACAAACTCACACTATGGTTCCTTGTAACATGGCTGCTGATGATCACAGATATCTGCACCTCATCTGCGTTTATCTCATACATTACCATACCCAAGAGAAGCAAATCTGAGCATGTTCAGGTATTGAGTCTCCAACATTTTGCATCACAAATGCATTTTCACCCCTAACCTGCTCTGGCCTCCTTACAAAAACCGAAGCTGGAATTGCTCCACGATTCATTGTATGGCCGAAATAAGGCCTCTCCGAATTAATCGTTGTGAGAAATGGTTAGCCGTGACTTCCATGAATGGCCTGCATGAAAGGTGAGAGTCTGAAAGTGGAAATATGCATGTTGTCCTCTTCAATGCCTACAAGAATCCTCTACTTCATTCTCAGGTTTCTGAGGAGAAAAACTCAGACAGCTACTTGGGCTGCTTTTACTCTCCAAGTCGGCATACAACTCCTCACTGGGCCCTAACTCCTCACTCACCTCTAAAATGTAAGTTTCTCTACAAGAATCAATTCCTAGTGCAACGAGCCAAACGCGAGGACTCCCTTCCGTGTCACCAGTTTACAGTTTGGATACTACCTTTCATTTCCAAATGCATCCGCCCTCTTCAAGCCAAAAACACGATATTTTTCTCAGCAGAGCTCAATCCTCAATTGCGACAGAGCTGATTCGGGAAAAGTGACTCACCAGGGGTTTTCCTGGAATGTGCTTATGCTACACGCGCGTCCTAATCTCCTGCCGGGTTTCAAAGTGGCGACGAAAGCAATTTGGAATCCCGCTCCCCCGTTCTTTCGATACCATCCCCTACAGTTAGACCTTGTTTGTCGTTTTCAGCGCTTCGGTTTTACATCGGCCTCCTTCCTCTTCCTCCTGTAAAAAGAAAAGAGAGACGAGCATGATGATGACGTTGTAGCTCAAAAGTCTGAGGTTTCAATCAAAGCTGTAAACTTCCAAATAGCCCCAAAAAAACACGTTTTGGACCCAATTCTTCGCCACAAACTGCACTTCCACCACATAACCCTGATGTCGGAAATTCTCAAGTCAGGAAGCCATATCCGGGGGATTTCGATGTGTAGCGGCAAGTCTTACCGACGTTAATTCTTGTGACACTTGACTATTTCCTACCCAGTGAGGTGAAGAACTTACAAGAGAAACTGATATATCTTTGCGGGTTTTAGACAGAACTCATCATGCTATGTGCACTGCATCTCTACACCCCTTTGAACTCGATGATGAGTGCTCAAAACACACACACCTAGAAAAACCCAAGCCAGATCTGTCCTCAGAAATACACACCTAGGAAAAAACACCCAGATCAATCTCAAGAAGCAAAATTCTGGATCAAAGCAAGTGGTCATCACCAGTACCGTAGGTAAGGAAATAACAACCCGCAAAGGAAGTCAAGGATGCAACTAAATTCGGAACTGGCGACGCCAAACTGGTTGAAAAAAATTTTCAGAGCAGAGGAGAGGTGTAGAAGAATACATACAAGAGAGGCTTTGGTCTCTTGTTAAATAGACAAAGTTGGGTGCCTTTTGAACGTGTTTCTCGAAGGTTCCAGGTAGTGTGTTGGACATGGTAAACATGATTCACATGTTCAGAGACTCTTGTAAAATTGACTTGTTGGGTGCTTTTGGAACATGTTTGACATAGGTTCTAAGGTAGTGTGTTGGACACGGTAAACATGATTGAAATGTTCGACATGTAATTAGCCAAGGTTGTGTGTTGAACAGACTCAGTGTTCATTTTCTTAGATATTTCTATAGTGAACTCTGACACCACTAAAAGAAGGACAACAGGCCCAATGTGGAATCATTGGTTGCACCATTAATTATCTGCCGTATTCACTGGTGCATTCCATAGACATTTGGCACACTTCTTCGTTAAAGTAAACAACTTGCTCATGCCTTCTTTACCGATATGAAGAAAGGGCATGGGCTTCTGCTACATTATTAAATTATTGCGTCTTTTAACCACGCTTTTCTGGACACTTTCCCATTGGATTTGCTCGAAATGGGGTCCATGTGCAATTGTGGGACATGTTTGGAATTATTATGTTATTACCAGGTTTTTTTAAACATTTTCCCATGGGATTTCCTTGGAATGGGTCAGTGTGGGGGGCTTGTGGGAGACATTTTGAAACAAACCAAAATTTTCTTCATGGAAACAAGTGGGTTGCAAGGTTGGATTGATAGAACAACCCCTTTCCAACCAAGCCTGTTTTGTATAGGAGAAGTGTCTAAATGTAGACCCTTTCAGAATTTGAGGTGTTGGTGAACAAGAGGCACCCAAAATTCCTAGTGTAATCAAGTGCCCAAATGCACCCTGAGAAATTTCCTAGTGCAGTTGGAGGGCATTGTAAATGCACAGATTTAAGTCATCAAAAAGCCGGAAGGATTATACTCCTCAAGCTAAAATCCTTTAGGCTAGAAATTTTGAAAATGTCCCCATCCAGTTGGGGATTTACCTTACAAAATCCAACAATTAAGAAAGTAAATAGCTTGTAAGACCTATAATCACATGGTGAACTAATCCAACATAGGTAGTGTGGGCAGTGGTGGTTGGCTAGTCTGCCACACCAATCTACTAAGAAGATAGCACTCTTGTTAGGGTGATAAAATCCAAACACCAAAATCACACACACAAAATCAGGCTTCCATTCATAGGTACTGCTGTGGTTGAGCACATATTGTAATATTGAATGAATTTGATTTTAAAAGCAAATGATACACCTTCTTTAGATTAGATCTGAAATCCAATTTTCACTAAAACTTTGGTTGTCAATTTTATGACAACGCTTATCCCAAATGCAAAATTTCTCCCAAACTAGATCTGCACACCTACATGAAATCCCACTCATCCAGGGCTTTCCAACAATACTAAGAGCACACCCCAGTTTTAGTAAAAGAATTAGTTTATGTAAGTGATTTTGGGTTTTTGAATGTTTTGTTAGTGGAGGTAGGCCTGAGGCCTCAAAACATAATCTGAATTTTCAGAGCGCCATGTGGGATAGTTGGATTGGTCCAGGTGGGTCAAGAATGGGAGCCTCCAGTCCATTTTCCAAAGCTAATATTGTGGCCACCATTGTTTGATGAATACCCCTTATGGGGATCTCCAGAATGCAAATATATGCATATATTGCTAACGCGTGCAGAGCGTGCCAACAACAATGAAAACTTTCAA
>Ga0209208_10001741_pt1 | contig 31037 bp, 23 predicted proteins | sample S1TSphfallax_3_FD_187694 | JGI IMG/M metagenome (GOLD analysis project Ga0209208, IMG submission 187694) | Host-associated microbial communities from peat moss isolated from Minnesota, USA - S1T2_Fd - Sphagnum fallax MG (SPAdes) (version 2) | ecosystem: Host-associated > Plants > Peat moss >...
ATTTAATTTAGCCATAATCATTTAAGCCTAATAAATTTAACCATGGTTAATTTTATTTTAATTTTATTTAGCCATAATTATTTTAGCCTAACTTAATTTAACTATGGTTAGTTTAGCCTAATTTAATTTAGTTTAATTTATTTTAGCCATTATTAGTCTAATTTTGTTTAATTTAGCCATGGTTATTTAAACCTAGGTTAGTTTAGGCTAGCCTAAGTTAGCATGGGGTTAACTTAGTACTAGAGGTACATAACACTTCTATATATAACCTATGTAGATATATTAAGTATAATAATTTAAGTATGTATAAGTTTAGGCCATTATTTTTATGACACGTGTCCATGTTGTATAGATTTAGTTGCATGTTAGTTGCACACACAACCGTATGGCCTAAAAATTATACAATACCAAATTTGTAGTTGCAAATATGACCAAGATAGTTGCAAACAACAATTAGTTACATGCCAGTTGCATAGTCACTGGTTGCAAATGACAAGATTTCTAGTAGTGTATTCATCCTTTTTACAAATGTTCTAAAAATTCATCCACTTTGGGGATTAAAAATAATAATATTTCTAACATTCACATTTTATGAAATATGAACAATATTTGTGCCAGTGATATATATTGGAATGGTTAAAATGGTTTTGTAACTATTTCTACTTTTATGCACTCAAAAATTAAATAGAAGAAAATGATTATATTATAAACCATTCCAATATGTATTACATTGTGAAATTTTTTGCACACCTTTAAATTTGAAAATGTGCAAAACCCACACAAGTTATTCAAAGGTTACTCTTGTAGTTTTGTTTTAGCATTAAGATATGCTTCAATGGAATTTAATTAATCAAATCACAAAAAATCTATTGTTTTACAAATCCAACATTAGAAAGAATATATGTATTTTGGAAGAATCAACAATTTATAGTGGAAAAATGGGGAACAAACATCTAAAAGGTACATATTCATGAATCTTATATCGTAATAGTTTTATTCGAAATAATTAGAAAACAAGCAGGGTTTGAAACACCAAAATTTAACAAAAGATGCAATTATATTGAAATGACAAGGAAGGAAATCACATCGATTGAAGGTGTCACAAACTATAATCATAAAACTATAACTTATAACAAACTAATTCCAAATTTCAGAGTCTTTAGGTGCATTCAAAAACTTGATAGAAGAGAATGAAAGACTACTCAAAATCGTTCTAATATATATTATTTTTTAACCTTAAAGTAGCCGCCACATAACCCTAACCTAGCCGCAATGAAACCCTAATGTAGCTTTCACTTCTAAAGCCTAGTCACCACTATTCAACCTAACCTAACTAATATAAGGATGTGAATACTATTCATCCTTTTCATGAATGTTTAACACATTCATCAACATTGGGAATTAAAAATGAATAATATTTCTTTAACATTCTCACATTATGAAGTTTCTAATTTGAACATGGACCTTATCAATTTGTTATGTCGTTTTTTTGATAATGTTGTACTAATCACATCCACCACCATGTCTTCCATTGAACAATATTCAAACATGAGTTCGCCATTTTCAATTCAATTTCAAACAAAGTGATGTTGAACATCAATGTGTTTTGTTTGAACATGTTGGGTGGGATTATTTGTCAATGATTATGCACCTTGGTTGTCACATTATAACGATGCTAATAAATGAACATGTGAACATGAGTGTAAGCCTATGAACATGAGTTTATGAATAGGAACGAATATATTTGGAATATTTTGATGATGGGAAAAAAATATTCTTAAAATATCCCTATGCCATGTAGGAATGACATGGGAAATATTTTTGGGTAAAAACATGCTACACTAGACCATTTATAGTAGCTCGAAATCCAAATCCAATGATTTTTTTAAAAAAACATTTAAATGATGTTGAAATTCACATTTTTTTTCATTTCCAACTTCATACCACCATAATTTAAACCTTCTTCAAAAACCTTTAAAAATATGGGCCTTGAAAAAGTCAATTTAAATATCAAAATGGACTTAACAAATTTTCAATTTTCAATTAAAATCTTAAATTTTTTGAAAGACTTTTTCTTGCTTGATTTTTTCATCTTAAATGTTATGGTACTTCAATGTGTGGTGGTATAAAGTTGTACGTTTAGTTTCCAACTCCACTAGAAGAAAAAAGTCCATAGTGATAGTTTTTTTAGAAGAGTTTGGATTGGGGACATTGGATGTACCGTCCTTTATAAAGACCACCTTGGATTGAACATTTATTTTTTTTGGTAATTTTTTTTTGGGTTTGAAATATTAGAATGTAGTTTTCAATTTTTTATCTCATCTTTGCCAAAATTTTCAAATAGATTTGCATACCATGCACCAATACACTACTAGAAAATGCGTCCTAGTTCACTTTGGGTTTTATTGAATTTTGAATGAATTGGGACATTTTTACTTAGTGAAATTGTTTAACCCCCTAGTGAACAGGGACCAGTTATTATGAACAATGACTTGTTTCACTAATACCTAATGAAACAGTTTGCACCCTTAATCAAGGTAAGTGTTTACTTCACTTTTAGAAGTAACCTTGTTTGTCTTTATATGTTTTAATTGATTTTGATATTTTTTCCTACTTGGTCGACCCCAAATACTTACATAAAATTGGTCCACTGAATCAAACCAACACCCACTTGCATTGTAGCATAGGATGGAGTTTCCCACCTAGCTTGCAGAACAGGTGGCACAACCAATGAATTTGTTTGGTACTGCATTGGTATTACATTTCCCATTGGTGGTAATGTTATCAGCATGCGACAAGTAAAATGCTCTTGGGCTGAATTATGGAAATAACATGTTGAAACTTGATATGTTATCTAGGCATTGAATATTTGTCTTGTTAAAAAAAAAATTCTTTAATCAACGTTTGTTGAAGTTACACATTTACACAACAAAATTTCTTGAACACAATTATTGTTTCTTGAGAGTAGCAACAAGAGATCTTTATGACAAAAATTTCCTAATTTTCATCTTGTGTTTCTAACATTTGGACATTCATCTCCACTAACACATTCATGTCTTCTAATGTTGCAAACCGATGTTGTAATTGTTCACCACACATTCCTACATATGTCATACTATGGTTGTTTTTTCAAATCTAATTTTTTTTAGCATTTCTAGTAATCATCTATGACATTTTGCAATAATCAATATTTAATTCATTATGATTTTCTCGTTAGATCAAATATCCTATAGTTATAACAAATAATTTCTTTATTTTAACGTTGGTTGGATCCTAGTCTCTTTGATCGTTAGTTATTCATACAAAAATCAATTGTTCTTTTTTTCACAAATTATATCCAATATAAGCACACGTCCTATACTCAAAATATTTTTACTATCGAAACCAGAATTGCACACTCTCAAATCTCAGGGATGATCATAAAATAGAAATGGAATATTTTATTATCTTCATTCTTTTTATTGATTTTGTCACAATCTTTCTACATTCTAGTGTGGTTTTATGTTGATTGTTTTTATTTATTATTATTTCTACTAATTGTATCTTCACAATACGATTTTTATATTCCTTCAATGGAAAACTAAGAAAATAAAATAAATAAATAAATTCAAAATAAAAACAAGGAAGCTCTTGGATCTTTTATAAAAAAAAATTCATGATGGTCTTCTTTTCTCTATTCTTCTTGATCTCTCTTCTTCCCTTTTCTTGTTTGAAATTTTTATGCATACTTTCCTAAAATAAACTAAACTAATTCAAAATTCAAATGTTTTCAATCAATATCTACCAGTAACAACTAACCAATAATGGTCTAATTATTTAATCAAGACAAAAATAAGATAATAATAGAGCTAAACTAAATAAACAGCAAACTAAATAAAATATTTGGATAATAGAACCATTCATAAATACTAAATTTACATAGTGTTTCATAAACACTTAATCAACGTGGCTTTCTATAACCAATTTGGAGAAAATACAAAGCTTCAAATTAATTACCATGGTATTTTTTTATTGCTACCATGATTGGTGGCTACAAATCTAACTAAAACCATTGGTGTATTTTCCTCACTTGCTTACCCTTAATCCCTATGAAATGCCACGTTTTAACGTTTGCATTTGGTTGCAGAGTTGTTGTGAGCTCTCTTGGCCATCCATTTTGCCATTGGCTTGCTCATGTCATTCTCTACTAACTCATTCAATAAATCAAAACCTTGGTGCAAAGCGATCTCTTTTCCATCTCTCAAAATGGGGTGAAATGACCTTATCAACAACTTCTGTTGTGTATTTTTTGGTACAGTGTTTGCTAGTATAATCCATGTTACCTGTAATCACTTGCATGCTCAATTTTTTTTAATAAAAATCCTCCACTTGAAAATGCTCTCAAGAACTACTAAAACTTGAAACTTAGTCTGCATCTAAATCAAGAAAACAATAGTTATAGAACTTAGGATAACAATTTAGATACGTAAATCAAGGGCAAGAATCAAAGTACCTAAAGCCCAAGCAAGCATAGGCACCAAAACAGGTAGGTCTATAACATGTATGAATAATGATCTATCTATGAAGAAAGGTAGTTTGTTTTGTGTTGTAGGTATGAGATCCACCCAACTGGTATGCTTCAGACCATGTTCTTGGTGTCTTTGGAAAGCTCTGCATGAGGAGGGGTGCATTGGCTTGGTTCCATGACATTTGGACTTGCAGTGCAAAAGTTTTTGAATATTGAATGATTTTTTCACTGAAAAGAAATTAAATTGTAGCTGAAAATTTTGGAGGAATTGGAATGTGCCTTTGTGTTCTTGGAAAGATCTTGATGAGCAGGATTTAATGGAATTTATTTGGTACGATTTGGATTGAGAATCTGGGAGACATTGATTTTCAAGTGATTTCTGCCACTCAAAATTCAAATAAATTTCAAAAAATCAGGTTTTGGAAGGAAAAATCAGTTGAGGATGTGGTAATACTTGGGCCAATGGTGTGGCCACACTAGTATCTACTGATCTACAATGTACATTCATCTAAATTCAAAAAAATTTAATTCATCCACATTACTTTCAAATATACTGAAAATTATATTTAAATTGTCGAAGTGAACTTTCGAAAATAAAATAATTACTCAACAAAAGTTTGTCAAAGCTGCCTAGGGAGTTTATTGAAGCAAACATGATGCTTTGCCATTATTATTTTTAGTTTTTCGCATCCTTAGTAGTCTGCATAGTTGTAGTTCATTTGTTTATTTGCTTGGTTTTCTACCAAACTTCTCATCTTTACCACCAGGCGTTTCATCAATTAATTTCTGCCAAACATTAGTCACCTAGGCATGTTATTTTCACAATCTTAATTTTCGGCTCCTATGAAGTTTGGTCGTAGAATGCCATCACCCACAAATGTTAGGTTTTTTCCTAAACAGTTTGACATGCATCATGCACGCTTTGCTGAACCTTGAATACATTTTGGACTACTTTCCACCATTAATCCCACGCTTGGTCTCACCGCCTGATTTCCACCATCAAGTGTACTTGGCTTTGTACATAGTTATTGTTACAAACACATTCCACATGTGCATAAACAATTTAACATGCACCATGCAACTTTGCTTGAACCTTGAATAAATCTTGGACTACTTTCCACCATAAACCCACGCTTCTTCTCACCACCTGATTTCCACCATGGTCCATCAAGTGTACTTGGCTTTGTACACTTGATTCCTCCATTCCCAATTATCTACAATTGGTAGAGAATAACACAAACTCATGTTGTTGACTTTGGTGGAATTAGGAATGTATGAAAACTAAGTTGGCGAAACTGATAATATCAAGTGAAGAGGCAGAAGGTGCGATGTTGTGGCTGTCAGAGAAGGGTGCCAAAGGAACATGGCAAACATGTGCATAGAAGACATTTTGTGGACCTTATCACAAGTATTACCATTTCTTTAGTGCCCTTGTGTTGTTCTTTATACCTAGTCATTTTTTTGTTTGTTCATCTTCTCTTTTATTTATGTTATGAAGTGTTATGTGACAATTAATGTCTGTTGTAGGAAATTTAAAATAACATTGGTGGAGGCAAGGTTCAACTTCACATCACCAAACGCAAAACCCTAAAGTCTAACCTTCATGACAATCACAAAATGGTTCAAGGTATAGTAGTGCCACTTATGAAAGGAGAGAGAGAAACGGAACAAAGAGAGAAACAACATAGGAGGATGAAGACAAAATGTAATAATCTCCAATGGTTCAAATGCTGCACTCTCTACTCCAGTCTCATCACCACCAGAATTTACCATAAATGCCTCATCTCAAAATAGATGATCACAAATGACCAAACAGTAGGTCCAACATTAGCCTTCTTGATTTGTAAACATGCAGCTAATTCAAAGGTAGTGAATAATTTTGGCAGTCCCAGGTTGGATTAGTGCTGTATTGATGTCTCCTATTCATAACTGATGATGTGTAAATCGTAACTATGGGAATCAATCTCTCTACTCAATTTGTGTTGTGCAATCTTTTTGCCAAATCATTTTCCATTAGGAGATAGACTAGTCTCAAGTCTCAACATGTAGGGTAATTTAGTATCAAATGAGGAATTTCAAAGAGTAGACTACGGAAGGTACATAAAAGCAAGCACCTTGTCACACTGTTGAAGATGTTCAAATTTTGCACGTTGTGTCATAAGTCAAGTAGAAATTATGACGCCCACCACATTTCTAGCCTCGGGTGCTACTGGTAAGGAGGTTCAGGTACAGGGCTGAAGTGTGGAGAAGGTTTATTGGCGTGGAACTTTGGACGAAGTGCACAGCTCATGGGGTTATTCACACCTAATACAAAGCCATAGACTTCCCAGCAGCTAAATTTTGCTGCTTTTTTATGATCTGATAAAGATCTTAAACTCAGATTGTTTAGTACAATGTTTGTACATGGGACATGGTCACTGCATTGAATATCAACAGCCATGTTGGTTGCAGACGTTCCTGTGATGTTTGCAAATATAATCTCTGAGATTTCAACTGCGGATGTCTGCAGGCCAATTCCAAAGGATAACAATGTGGAGAGTTGTCAAGTCAGTGAACTCATTGAAACAAGCCAATTCAGTTCAGTGGATGCATTCAAAGGATTCAAATGAAATTCTACGCAGTGATCTATGTGGCTTTAAAGGTTCTAACTTGTTAGGAGTTTATATGTAGGTGGCCATTGAGTTCGAAAACAGAGAAGTTAAAATCTCTTCTTGCAATTTGCTATTGGAAAGCTTTGAGAAAGTACCTCATTTGCACAGCCATTGGGAGAATCACAGTAATACTGGTCTATAGCAATAGGCTTTGATACTGAATTCATTTTGGCATTCATGAATTTCATGCCATGGGCATGGCCTGACCCACCCTGAAAAATGGGGTTTATGTCTCACTTTATGTACTACTGTACACATGATTTGGCATTCAATGTATTAAGTTATTATTTGTCAAACATATCAAGCAGTTCAAAATGCATGGAAAGGAAAGAGGTGTAAAATTACCTGCCAAGTCTTGATTCGGAATCCATTGGTTGTGTGATCAAAATATACACGGTTCACTATCACACCCCATACAGAAGCCTTTTGATCTTTTCCTAGGCTCCCAATACTGCAAACCGTTATAAACCAATTTTTAGTACTGAGTAAAGTCCTCACATCTGCATCTGAAGAAAAATAATTTTACTGGAGAGTGGAATTTTCATAAATAGGTAATGTTGAGTCCAAACAGGGTTTAGGTAACCCCTCCTTGACTCTGAAAGTGAAATATTGGTCATTTGGAGGTCCTACATTTTAGTATCTTGCTTTTGGATCAATACTGTATTAGAATTACTCAAATGAAATACACCACATTTGAGTATCAGTTTCCCATTCCTGATGCAAAGTTTCCAAATTGGTTTTATTGGGCCCTGCGACTATAGCATTGGATCCAACTTTTGGAAGTTTTACCTTAATAGAACCAGTTTCACATTAGGCGAACCGGTTTCTTCAGTGAAAGTGTTTAGACTGTTTAGAATGGAACAGATTGTTTTGGTGTTCAGAGTGAGGACACAGTATGCAGATGTACAACATATTATTTATTGGCAGGGCCAGAGTGTTTGTGATGCCTTGTTCAAAGAGCATTTGATGACCGACTGGAAGCATTATTTGACCTTCATTCCAATTGGTTGCATCAAATGTGACATACGAATAAATTCAAGAAAATTCAAGCACATGCAACTTTTGTCTTTTTAACCTTAGTTTATTTTATGTAGGTAGTGTAGCACATTTCACTTAGAGCTTAAAGTAAAACCTGATTCCGTGGCCTGGCCCACACTTGATGTCCTGAATCAGCAACATTGATGATCCAGTTTGAATTGAAATGCAATCATCACCTACACATGCATCGCTGCCAGGTTAAGTACACGCAAGGCTTAAATTGTTAGTTATAAAGCAAGGTACATTATTTATATATGATAATAATAATTCTTCGAAATGTTGAGACATATTTTTCAAAAGCATATTTCGTTATCATATGCACATGTCTTTTTCATATTGTCACTGCTACATAATCTACCTTGGGAACCAAATTTAAGTCAGGATTTTATGTCAGGTAAGGCCTACAGGTGAGATCATTCCCAAAATGCGGGCCTAGTCACCTCCTACCTTGCCAGGGCCCTTATCGGAAATGACCTCACCCTTGGGCCTTACACTACACATAAAGTTTGTCACTTTTGGACGGTCTGAAGCTCAGGAGATCTGATTCTGAGAAACAGTAGTTCAAGAGTTTCTGCACACCAGTTTGGATTCTGCAGTTGAGAATGGATACATTGTGAGAGCTGGCAATGTGTATGCCATCAGTATTGGGACTGCTGGCTGGGGCTGTGATGTGCAATCGGGTTGCTCTCACACCAATGCAGTTTATGAATGCGAGATGAAATTTTTGGCTATCTCTGATCCTCAGGTTACTGACCCGAATGTTTTTGCAATTTTGAAAGACAATTGCCTGCAACCCCCCATAATGTTAAAGAAGGCTTCATCTCTGGTTGCTGAGAATCATGCATAATTTTGAATGCTGCCCAAATTCTGTGATAGAGAGGTGAAAAAAATTCAGAATTTCCAGGCCACCTTATTTGAAGGGCTGCTTTGATTGTAAATATGTACTTGAGAATATCCTGAATGCTTTTTGAAGGCCTGAAACACTACAACTTCAATGACGGAGTTGTTGGAACCAGAATAGCAAGCAGGCATCTGCTTAGCTTAAACCACGGGATTTGATTTCCATTGGATTCCTCGTCAATTGGAAGTCCTAAACTTCTGATTTTCATAACTCAAGGATCTCTGCTAGGTCTTGGAAATGTGAAATGGGTGTAAGATGGCACTGAGACTTACGTTTGGTGCTTCAGATACTTGCGTACAATTCTGTACATCACCAAATCCCCAAAACACATCAAGCTTCAGCAGTGTCAGGTTTTTGGCCAGGCAGTTTGCCAACTTGGATATGGAATGGAGGAGTTCTTGAAAACTAATTATATGTTAAAACGGATCACAGAGCTCAGAACAATTTTCTTAGACGCTTGCAAGATGTTCCAGATCGTGAAGGGAAGCTTTGATCAGTTGTTGCCCAGCTATATTTAATTCGGACCTGCAAAACTGGTTGCAACATATTGCAAGCACCGTCACAATACCCTCGAACACTGGTGCAAAATTGTGCTGAAAAAAGAATGGATGGCAGTTTTACTTTCATGGTAGGTCTGCAAGCTTGGGCCCACCATCGTTCTCCACGGCCATTGATATCCCCTCGACCTAGCATCGAGAAATTTTGGAGGCCCTCGAATTCGAGCCATATTTTTGTTTTCCGCCACGAGTCTGGCTCATCCAAGGACAATATAGTTCCGTCCACCTGTTCACATGGCAACAGGTGTTCATCAAAATGACAGACCTCCACGGAGACTATGCACTAGAGCCAACATAGCCCCACATTAAGCCATTAACTGGGTGGAGTTTTCGCCAAAAAAACGTTGCTCCATCTACGAGCACAATTTGAGCAAAATCTGCCTTTAGACTAAGCAATCTGTTAGTAAATAAGTGCCTGATATTGTAATTGAGACCATGCTAATTTATCTTGAATGTTCTTATGAAGTGCATAAAACTGGTTGAGGCTGCAACACACCTTACCTTTAGGACGAGCTTCGAAGCACAGGGACCGGAAAATTTACGAGGCTTCACAAAAAGCTTGGTTCCCGGTGGTACGTAGACAACTGCCGAGTGAGTTTTGCATGCCTTGGTCCAGGCTTGATGAAAAGCCTGAAAATAATATTTTCCGTTAGAATTTTATCAGAACCTTAAGACATGAATCATTGCTGCTGCAGAAGGCACTTTGATCAATTGTTCCCTCTGAAGTAGCGTCATATTTTTCTAATTCCTTGGTTTGCATTTGTCACATTGGGTACTAATAAAAGGGCTCGGTTAAATGGGTATACTACGGTTTTTGTCACAACGTCAAATTTCAACTTAGAGCAATCTCATGTTAGCCAATTAAAGTAAGGACACTTGTTTTCAGATAGTTCCATGCAACTTCAAAGCCACGCACGCACATTGGAGGACATTAGATAGGTTCTATATGCAAGAACAGATTACCTCTGTGTCGTCGGTTTTTCCATCTCCTTTTGCACCTTCCGCCATAACGTTAAACAGTACCCTATGACCTAGAGGATGGGCACTAGGCGGACTCCAATCTTTTCCAGTAACTGCTGGATCCAACAGAAATCCGTGATCCCATCTCGCTTTAGACATAGCAATAACAGGAAATTGCAACGACTGTGAGCCTTGGCACCTGGTTACTGCGATGCTGAAAAGGATGACTGTGAAATAAAATCGTAGACCTAGCCATTCAGTACTGCTGGCGTCGACTTTGTAATTGAAGGCAGTTCGTATGATGCTCTTGAAGATTTCCAACTTCTTGTCAACAGTCTGGCAAGGAGCACCCATGTCCATCGGCAGACTTCCAGGCCTATCAGGCACAAATTGAACACAAGCCCGGAGAACTGCGGAGGACTGAGCAATTTGCGTTAAAATTTGGCGTAGGTCACATGCATTCTCGGATTAGCTCACTTCAGTTCTGAAAACTGCACATTGGTTGGTCAAAAGATCACTATTTGCTGGAAGTCGTTTCCTGTCCTTGTGGAGCTTTCTGATGTGACCGCTGGAACCTAAACTCCAGACGTTAAGCTATTCAGAACGCTGCAATTAGGGATTCCAAATGGAGATAAGTAGCATGCCATGAAAATTCGCCTGGAATATGCAAACAAGAGACCTCTGAAGCGCAATAGAGTGCAAGTGGAGGATTTCCAGGAGGTTCTCTAGACTTTGTAACGAAATTGGAAACGATGCTTGTCTGAGGTAGAAAATCAGTCTATTGCTGTTTGCTCTGCAACCCATGAGTATTTGTACAGACGTTGTAGAAGCTGCTGAAGATGAGCACACTCCAGGACGTCTCTCCTGCCTCTTGGCCTCCCCTCTCCGACGTCATGGCTGGAGCGTTCCTCAGAGGAACGGTTGGCTTGTTGCTTCCTTCGCCCATGGTCGCCCTTGGATAGCCGTTACACTTTCATCGGTTTCATCGGTTACGATGAAGGTTATGTGCTCATTTGGATCAGGATGATTACAAAATTTCTTTCGTCTACGTTTACACCACAACGAAGATCTTTCGTGCCGCCAAGGCCTTCTTCTTTGTAATAGAAGCATTTTTCTCGTTTGAAGACTTTCGACCTAGCCGACAGGCCGAAATCAAATGTCAAGCATGTTGCACGAGTACGTCTGGAAGCTTGATGCAGAATATAACTGTTTGCAGTTACTGAGCACACGTACTAGAGAAGGCGAATTCTGCATCTTTGTGAACAGGGCCAGGCCGAGACCTGAAGGCGGAACTAGGTGCAGAGTGCACTCTAGGGATTTCTTTCGTCAAAACCAGCACTTCCTTTAAAATCACCGGTTTTTTTGAAATGGCCATCTTCTGCAATCTAAGAAGCCTGAAACGTGTGCAGAATCGGCCCTTGAAATCCTTTATGCACAATGAATGTCACATTCTGCTACTCACAACTCATTTCATGAGATCACTGTCATACAAAACTCAAGTGACGATCTCTAGAATATGAAAGTAATGAACCAGCACACTGGTAACCAGTATGAACCAGACATAACACAGTATAGAGGTTTGAGAGCTACCCTGTAACCATCTAGTGTGGATGAAAAGTCCCATAACTAGCTTGTAGATGGACAAAAAACATGTAAAGCTCCTCTTAATGGATGAAAACTTATAACCTATGTGTGTGTGGATGAAGTATGCAAGAAAACAGAAGAGGGAGAGGTTATTGCATCGTGACCAACTGGGGGAGAGCCAATGAGAAAATCCAGAACCTCTGCATCGTGGGTTATGGTTTGAAATTCACAATCCACCCATCGAGCAGTACTGGAACAGAATAAGCATTCAAGTCCAGTGCTGCAGAGATCAAAGTATACTGTTCCAATAGACAACCTATGACATCTTTCACTTTTTGAAACGGATTGGTACCAAACTCTATCTCTGCTCTCATAACTGAGTACTATCTACAAAGTGGCAGATGATCACATTGGCTATGAATAGAGTGCCACAATATCTGCTGACAGCTAGTACAGAAGCAACTGGACGTCAGTCATGATGCTGTGATAGAAAGTATGGCCCTCAAGGGGCAAGTCACTTTTTTGGGCAGGCAAAAAGGCAACAGTATTCTCATCATTCAAGCCAACAAGCTCCTACAGAGAATTAGTAATTTCATACCTCTGAAACTATTGCTGTAACTTTAGTCTTCTCTAATGCCTCCTGTGGGAAAATAAAGACATCTTTGCCTGACCAACACCTGCAGCTTCAACCCCATTGTATCAGGAGAAACTAGCAACACTACACAGTAGTTAAACAAAACACTGCTTGCTGCAAAAAATGTGAAGGAACCATCAGAAAAGCAAACAGGTTTGCAAAGATGGATGAATATGTTCTGGAGACATCAAGCAATATTCAAATTCCTGCAAAACCCATGGAATTTAGGAAAATTACAAGACAGAAATATCACCACTGTTTTGTCACTGCAGGTCACTCATGGAACCAGAGATACTAAACAAAACCAGAATGTATCACAATCAGTACAACAAACCCTCGTAAAAAAAATTTCTCTGTAAGCATCTACACCAATTCTAAATTGGATGAACTGATGTTAGTATGGGCATAAGTCTTTTAGCTCTTCAAAGGCAATATCATTTGTACTACAAGATCACCTTGAAAGCACACTGCAATTTCCCAGGTAGCAGCATTTTACAAACAAAAACAGTAATCTTCTTTGTTCTCATGGAACACCATAGAAACATGAGATTTACACATCCACAAGCATGGGGTGTAGGAGGTACTGTTCCAAGAGCATGAGCCGGAACTCTTCAGATCATCAACAGCAATGTTGAGAACTAAAATAATCCTGCTATGCAAATCTAAGCTCCATTTTGGTAAGCCTCATTTGAAAGATGCTTCAATCTGCTCCAAAGTTCGGCCCCGAGTTTCCGGAACATACAGTGCCACAAACACTATTGTTAACAAGCACTCGCCTGCAAAAATCCAAAATGAACCTGCACCATCCATACACCCACTTCATCATGCCTTATACATTTGCAATCTCCCCACAACACCAAGCCAAGTTTTGTCAGTTCCAACTTCCTACATTCCCATGCTAAACCTGAACAGCTTGAGCCTGTACAGTAGTTGATTTGCAGTTGAATAACGCCTAATGTCATGATGACAACTATGATTTTGAACTCCTTTCAACTGAAGATTCCCATCCTCCATTTTTTTATCATACAATCTCTTGACATGAATAAACAAAAAACCTATCCATCAAAAGAAAGAAGTTCAACAAGAATGGTAATAAGTGCCATGTCTCTGTACCTGCAGCACTCCAGAGAAGCATGTAATTGAAGGTCATAGTGACAATGTAGGCTGAGAACCAATTAACAAGAGTGGCAACACTCCCTGCCACCCCCTTAACATATGCTGGAAATATCTGCACCAAGTACCAACCCTCTTCACTCTTGGCCAACCAAACCAACCTATAACATAAAACATTGTGACAAGCAATTTCCAGCATTAGATGTAGGTCTATTAAAAAGGCTCAATCACAGCAGGTTATCATCACATCTCTGATGTGAGGAACAAAAGCCAGATGTAGGCCCAATGTAAAGAATTTTCCATGGACAGGCTTTAGTGCAGGTCAGAATGGTTGCAGCTCTTATAATGTGGGTTAGCCAATTCTTCAGTAACCACTTTCCAGTCTTTGAAGCTCTGGAGAAAGATGGTCCATTTTTCATACCTCAGACATGATTATCCAAGGAATAGCACCCATTCCCAAAGAGAATGACGCAATGTAAGCCTGCACCAGAGCTGCATAAATTCAGGAAATCTAAATGACTCTGCATAGTTTCAGTAGTCTCAACTGGAGTATACAAACAACAACCACCAAAATAATGTGTGGAGATTTCTGTTCTGGATTTGCAAATACAAATGCTCATGGATCATAACTATCACTAAGCAGGATGTGCACAAATAAAAAATTTAGTAAAATGCTGAAGTAGAATTACTATAATCACACTTAACACTGACAACCAAGTGCTGGTTCAGGTTTCATGACTTACCAAAAGGCTGACTAGTGCAAGAATGCTGATAAAAGTACTGAAAGCTGGAGACATCTGCTCTGGTTGAACACTCTGTCAAAAAATGTAAATTCTTAGTACAACTACTCACCTGCTAGCCTTGATAACTTATAGATCTCAGTTGTATGAACACTTCAACCAGCTGCCACAAATAGAGGTAAAATCCAACTGCAGGTAAAACTGAGGCACTTCTGATCAAATCTACACATCAGCTGCCACTAGAGGATGCAAGAATCAGCCTGTCTGAATCCTGTTCGAATGGAGACTGACCCGTGCATAGAATGAAAATGCAACAAGAAAGTTGCTGAGACCCATTCCACCAGCAGATATCTGCACATCTCCCAATAATATGCAAAACATGTCACAAAATGCACTATTCAATTAACTAATTCATTTAACTGTTGCTCTGAGTTCAAATCAACTAGACTAATTGAACACACAGACCAGTTTCACAATTAACTTCATATCTGTAATCCTTACCATAAGCAAAATGCGACGTCCAGCTTTGTCCATTAATCCTGCAGCTCCAAGTGTCAGCACTACCTGTGGAGCACAAAGCGGTTTTGTCAAATTAACTGATAGGTAAGTAAAAAAGCAAACAGAATAGCATATCTTCCCTGGCATCCCACTAAGAGAGAAGTGTTTAGCATACCTGCAGAGTGCCCAACACGAGCGATGCCACATTGGGATTAGAGACACCTGCAAAACGTTTTGGACCCCAGGCAACAGTTAGCAAGTTTTGGATCCCAGGTAGCAGTCTACTAGGGGTTCTGCCATTCTTGTGCAGCCAATGCTTCCTCATCATTCAGGGTTTGCAGTAAGAAGGGCCCCAAACACCATGAGGATCCCTAAGGTCAAAGCGCCTTGTACCTGAGATTGATATCTATGGTCCTGACACTGCAAGCCCCTAAGTTCCTGTACTTTTTGATGACCAGTTACACCTCACTGTATCTGGGTTGCCTCCAAAGGGTAGCATCTAGAATGGCATACCAATAATTTGAGCCTACAATCATGTGAAGGTGGCCATAAGCCCAAGCAACCAGGCTAATGGTTTGATACCAGAATGAAGGAGACTTTACCAGATGCTCCAAAGATTGCACTTGAGTAGAGCATAAGTGCATTTATTCCTGAAAATTGTTGAAGGACCATTAGGCCAATTCCAGCCTTCCACCCAAGAACAGACCAAATTTTTAGTCCTGGTATTTCTCTTACCCTGATATCATGATTTAAAGCAGTCTCTGAGCCTTCACTGGGAGCTCCTGAGACACAGTTGATGACACGTCTAAGAACTTGCATTTTGAATATGCTCTAGAAGACAAAGAGCACTATCAGCAGGGAACTTGTTCACTAGAATACAGCATCAGGATGAGCAATAAAGAACTTGCACATGAACATATAGCTTCAGAAGTGTTGAGAACTTCTCCATATTTAAAATTCAAGTCAACCTGAAAAGAATTCAGGGATGACCTGATAACAAGGTTATACAGATCTGACAAAATTTCAGCAAAAAACAAAACCCAACCCCCAAGAACAAGGGGAAAAAAAGGGAAAAAACAACTTATGCGCAGTTTGAACAACAGTGGCAGCCACATTCACACTCAGAGAATGTCAACAGCAACAGGTATCATAGTGACCAACTATCATAACATGCCCATTAAATTCAACACCTCCCAGTTGGATGGACATGACTGTCTGGCATTAAACAACAACTGAGTTTCTGTAACAAGACCAGCAGCAATAGGAAGACTAGCTCATGATGCCTGGTAGCTCTACAAAACCTGAAAGAGGAGAATACCAAAGAAACCAAGAAAAGAGAGGAACACAAAACAAAAAAGACAAAAAGAAAAAGCAAACAAAACTAGAGGAAGAAATGATAGATAAACAAGGTGCAAAACTTAAAGAGGATGATCTTTTGAGGACACGGTGGGCTCCCCACTTAGGATTAAGAAGCCCTTGAAATAATCATGTCAAAGATTCCAAAGGCAGAAAGCACCAAACAGAAATCCTTGACCATAAGAGCCTTTTGAAAGCATAAAACTGGACAAGTGGAACAACCTTGGAAAGGCAGAAGAACATGATGATGGAGGAGAAAACTTCAATGCTGTGATAAAGACTCAAAACACTCTGAAAACTTATCAGCAGGCTTAGTAATAGAATAGCTCTCTCAAAGGATCTTGAACAATGAAAGAAGATATATCTTTGGAAAGAAACATGAAAGCATGGAACATTGATCACCTTTCCAATCAGCCCACAGGGAAAGGCAGGCATTGAAATAATTAGAAGGCAACAGTAATAGAAAAAAGACCCACTCACAATGAGAGGCCGGAAAAGTTTAGGCTGCATTAAATCTCCCCATTTGACCGCAGGAAGTGAATTAGATGCTTCCACTGCTGCCTGCAATAGATTAAAATAGTGAAGACACATTTTTCATCCCAGCTAATAGAATCAACAAATGATCCCACTGGAGTTATCTATATTCTCCATCTTTCTAATCTCTGACTAAAAAGATGCCAAACAAGTTCCACAGCAACTTACAAGTCATAAGGGAACATGAAAACCAGAACAACTTTTACAAAGAGTTGGGTTTGTAATCTTGAACTTAAATTCTGCACCTGAATGTCTGAAATTTCATGAGAGATATTAAAATCCTTGCCACGAAGCTTTTGCAAGGATGAGGTCAACTCCTCTTTATGAGCTGCTTTCGCCTGAACAAAAAGACAGCCCCAAAACTGATTGGTATTCTTCAGTAATCAAGCAATTCATCCTCATTTCACTCACTCTTATCCTAAAAGAAAAGGGAGACACTTACTGAGTGGCTCATTGCCCTATAGGCCACCATATAGAGATACTGCCTCATTCTAAAGGTGGTCACTTTCTAAAACGTAACAATTGCAACATGGTTGCCCAGCCCTTCCAAAAGGTCTGGCCCCCAGGTGTCCATGTGGTTGTCAGTAATCAGTGACATGCTGACCCTTACTATAGCTGGTTTGCTATTGTTAGTAACTTCTGGCATGGCCTACCGGTGAATTGAACCAATGACCACCCACAAGGCGGCCATAAGTCACAACCACTTGAGTTATTGACTTGATGCTCTATTGCCCAACATCATCTGCAGTCCCTATTATTGAAAGTGTACATAGCACATGTTAAAACTTCTTACCAGCCAGCGAGGACTTTCAGGGATGAGGAAAAGGCCAAATATTAAGATGATCTCTGGCAATGCTCCTGAACAACAAGAAACATGTTAACAGTTTAGAGGAGAAGAGCTAAACTGGTCCATTGAATGTAGAATAGTCCAAGCATCAATTCAGGAGCAAAAGTCTGCCTTCACGACTAGCACATCAATGGATACATTCTGATAGTAATTACAGCTTCTGTCAATCAACATGATGCACTAAGTCCATTGGTCATACTGATAAGATCAAACATTACCCAAAAGGGCAAGCATTCGCCAATTGACCCATATGCCAAGAAGGTATGACAATGTAATTCCAACTGTGATTGCAAACTGCCATCCACAGACCACAAAAGAATAATCCATTCAGTAAAAGAAGCATGAATAATTTCATTTGGCTGAGCAACTTGTGTTGTTAAGCTATTAGCTGTTTGATTGTTTTCTCAAGCACAGCACTTTTGACACAAATACAGAACATCCAGATAAACCAAGAGAAACTTGAATGGAACAGAAACCTGATTCATTGTTCCAAGGCCACCCCGCATATGCTTTGGTGCTATTTCTCCTATGTACATGGGGACCTGCAAAATCATCAAGTACTTCTATTTGTCATCAGTCCACAACAATCAACAATGTAAACACTTGTGATATCCTCACAGAAAGCAAATACACAAATTTGCATGTCAAAATGCAGGCAGTCACATAAAATGAAAGGCAACTTCTAATGTGGAGTACTGCACTAGGGTGAAAAGAAACAATTCGCAAACTGATAGCATCAGGTACACAAAGTGCTGAGAGCCAAAAGTTGCAAGTGAGCTTACTGTGAATGAAATGATGCCCCCTCCAAGCCCAACCAGAAACCTTGCAATTATTAATGAAATTGGGTTCTGCAATGACTCCATTGCCAGCCATCAATCAGCTGTCTTCCTTGTTATAAGCATAGCCAAGCAAGGTTACAACAGCAATTTGCCAGAATTTTGCAAGGATTTATGCTAAATTTCTCTGAAGGATGAGTTGACAAATAAGTACTATTTCCTATCCTTATCAATTGAATTTCATGGGACTTGACCCATGTGCAGATTAGCACCACAGAAAAATACCAGTTGAGATAACAAAGCAACTGCAGAACCAATAAACTGAGATCTGACAGAAGAACCACACCTGGCCGAATACAATGAGGATCCATCCCACCAATTCAGGGACAACGGCCACCAGTAAGGCCTGCCGTTCATTTACCAATTCAGATACAATGAATACCTGTGAAGAAAAATAATTACAAGGAACCAAAGGTACAAAAACTTCACATCCTTGAAAGATGTAATGGAGCTCCAACCACAACAGAGAAGTCACTTACATGCTTCCTCCCTAAGTAGTCAGCTATTTTCCCGCTAAGAATCGCACCAAGCATGCACCCAACGTTTAAAATTGATCCAAAAGTTGAAAACTGAAAGAAAACAGTTCCAGATTCAGCAGCAACTGTATGTATCGAAGAGATCACAATAATACTTGTATTTGTACAATATTTGTATCTATGAAATTGACAAAAATTACAATAATACTTTTGAGGGCTGATGATTGAGGCAGTTCTAGCAGAACCAAAACTAACACTACAAGAATCAGCATGGTCATAACCTTATGAGTGTCAGTCACAAAGTATCAGACCATCACCTGACTAGCTGCCATGACTTCCCCCACTGACTTTATCAACTTCAACAGTGGGTATAGATAAGTATACTAACAAATTTGTTTACAAAAACTCTACAAAAATCTGCATCCTGAGTTTGTGTCACATTCCTGAAAGCAAAAGAACAATCAGTCATGATGTTGGCTAGCACTCAACAGAAATAGCTAACTAAAATAGTCAATAGCATCCTCATTCAAGCTGGCACAAGCTTGTGAGGGTAAGTACCATCTTATTTCACCCCTCTACATCAACTGTAAATATCTGCATCCAACTCAATTACTATATTTGACCATTATTACAGGATGACTAAGTATTTGACCCTCTGCACTTTCAAAACAAAAGACACATGCATTCTTCTAAACATGTGCAGGACTTCACTTCTTCTAGTATTAGTGAGTTTAAACATGCCCTGTGGTGCAACCAAATGAACATAAAAGCATAATAGCTCAAGTGTATCATGACAGTTGCGCATTCCCAATCACTTTCAAAAGCATCAGCATTGACTATGGAGTTTTACCTGACCAACAGTGAGATTCAGATCCTTAGTTATAGCTGCTTGTGTTGGTGATGTGAATCCCAGCTGCAAAATGAAATGGACATATTTTTATTTTATTTCTAAAAAGATAAACATGTTATCTTTTTAAGTTTGCAACTTAGACCTGACTGATAATATTGAAAGTGAGAGCGACATGTCAAATGGGTTGCTGTACCCTGACTTGTCTAGGGTAAGGATGCTAGATACAGAGTTTCTTGTACAGAAGTTAATGTTATAGTATCCACAATGAGATCTGCACAGAAATGATGTGAAAAATAAACCCAGGAGCACACACGCCCAAGAGCCAAGAGGACCAGCAACTTTTGCTTGAGTTAAGCTCAAAAAGGCGAAGGCATGGCCAGCCCATTTGTGAACAAACATCTGTGACCAGTGCTGAATGCTAGATGAAGGGGGGTTGAATGCACCATTCTGACTCAGCTTTGCCAGCACAGGAACATCAGCAAACAAGCAATTTTAACCCAAAAACAAATATGAGCATGAAAATCCTATTTAACAAGGAACTAAATCTTACAAGTTAAAAGAAAGAAAACATACCGCAAAGCCAAGAGATAGAGGCCCAAGGGCCACAACAAGAGTGGCAAAGATGGCAAACTGTGCAGGAGGACGAACGTGGTGGTGCTGGTGATCAGGAGGAGGAAGATGATGGTGATGATGGTGGTGGTGATGATGATGGTGATGATCATGCTCCTTTTTCTTCATGTCTTGGCTCTCATCTTTCAGCAATGGATTCGTCGAGTCCCTGTCAGCTCTTGTTGGCAATAGATTCTGGCGCTCACTCGTCCCTTCCTCCAACCCGTTCGTCTCGCCAGTTGCCCCCATCCTCAGGGTTTGTTACCTTCAAAAGGAAAGCTCTTGCATTCCCTTCAAGATCCAGGATATTCGAAGTCTTCAGCTCCAAAAGCTCTTGGATCTAAGGCCCAAATATTTGCCCAAGACGAAACTGAAAAGGAATAATGAAGAGAAAGCAGCGCTATTAAAACCTGCTGTGCCATTCCATGGATCCCCAGGACTGACAGAAAATTTGAAGCACAGTCCTGTCACTTCTATACGCTACATTAACACGACTAATGCATAGAAAAGGAGATTTTTTAAAGATATATCTTACCTAAAAAAGTGGACTCTTATTCCTCCAGTAAACGAGCCGCATATCCAAACAAGATCAGAGACCTGCTCCCAACTGTGTTCTCTGCAACTTACAAAACTATGAATAAACCCGGACCTTCAACGAAATTCCTGCGGCAAGCGAAAAACAACAGACAGAACCCCCCTTCACTGGGATTCCACAAATGAGCCGAATTTTCCAATTTGCTTCCCAGAAACCGTACAAAACGCTTCAAGAGAACACAGACCCCAGGTGAGAGGAAAAATTACAATAGAAACTTACCACCAGCTTGTTACCGAGATACCCTTCTCAGTTCCTTCTCCAAAGACTCCCTCAAGAAACACTCATCAAGGAAGGCTTACGACACTTAGATATGTACCTTGAAAAGATTAACAGGCGACAGCGACAAAAAGGTTATAACCCCAAAGGTTCTGTTAAGAAAAACCCAGAAACTTAGAGCCGGTCTTCGCATCTAGGTTGAAGAACGCATCGGAACATCATCAAATACCGGAACACAAACATACAACACCACCAACCAACTAAGGAGCTGAAGATTGGCAATTGTGTGCAGAGAGGGTTTGTTAACGTAAAAGACCTGGCAAACTTGATTCGAAGAGAAACACAACAAAGAAGAGATGAAAAAGGAAGCACAAAATGGAAGGACCTAATAAGTTTTCTGTATTTGTTTGTTTATCTTTTTTCCTCTCCCCTTCTAATCAGTGATTATTTTTTTGGCGAAAAATCGCCAAATGGCGAGACAGTTCTCTGAAAAGGGAATATTCTGTCGCAAATTCCCTGTTTTTGAGAAAAAAACTCGCCAAAAAGCGACAGAAAACTGGTTTCTTGGGGATGGTGTGGCCACATTTATGCCTACTGACTACAGTTTTTTTCTTGAAATAAATTTGCCAGTTAAGTCGAAATCTGTGAAGGGATGCTCGCCACCCTGGCTACAGCAGGAAATTGGAAAAAAAAAAGCACTGCTGCCTGCTGAAGACGTGAAATGCCAGAAAGCCAAGATAGAAAAGTCAAAAATCATATATCAGAAAAGACCTGCTGGGATTTTCTCTTGTTTACTTGCACTGCATATGGATTTCACGTTAAACAGTGTAATTCGTAACCAAGGGAAATACCAGTGTTTTCGGTTAGTGAATTTATAAACAACCAAATTATTTCAGAATCAGAGAACCATTGTTTTCAGTTCTTTGAGAGAATCAAACGAAAGAACCACTGGTCTCAATCCTGTTAAAGAACTGGTGGTTTTCATGAATGAAGCAGCACTGAACTGGTAGTTTCAAGGCCAGTTATTCTTTTTTTTCCAAACTTTTCAGAAACTGGATATATACAGAACTGGGTCTTCCAATTTCTAGGATTGCATTTGTAAATCTTAAGAACCGTCATCATAACCGTCAGAGGTCTGTTCCTGGTATCAAGAGTCACATCAGTTATTTATTTGGGCGAAAAATCGCCAAAAGGCAATCGCCACAAGAGACGGAAGACTGATTGGTGAGGGGCGGGGAGAGAGAGCACCACCAGGTTTATGTCGTTTTCAAGAGTTCCTTGAAATAGTGTCGCCAGTTAAATCGAAATCTGCCTAGGGATGCTTGCCACCCTGGCTCCATCAGGAAATTGAAAACAAAACCATGGAGTCACACAAGTTATAGATTACTTGCAACTTCCAACCTTAAAGCTCAACTTGCACCAAGATGGGAAAGGGAATAAACTACAAGGAGAAACTAACCCTAAATCTATCTCATTCACACAAAAGAAGAGACAAATGACATGTTGTCATTGGGGGGGCCAGCATGAACCAGCACCCACCAGCCCACCAGTCGGGCGTTCTGTCCACTGGATGGGGAGGGATTTCTCATCTATTGCCTAAATTTGTGTGTTGACCACATTCATTTCATTTGGTGCTGACCATTACTCGGTTTTTTTTTGCTATTTGTTTTTTCTTAACTCTGACCTAGCCTACCTAAGCACATATTACATATTACCCGCCTTTTGGCACTACCTGCCAACTAAGAATCAAGGCCCCACCTTATCACTTACCTACCAGATCCCCACCCCCTCTACCCACCTACTAGATTCAACCCTCCACCCATATGCCTACCAGCCAACTAGGCATGCACCCCTACATGCATATGTCATTCATATTCTTACCTACCTACCCACTCTCCCTCCTAGCTATTATAAATAATAATCTTCAATAGGTAATAATAATATATTATCTTTTTTATATTTTCAATTAAATAATGGTTATTATATAAATTAAAATGAATTTTATATTAAATTATCATTAATCTAATATAAAATAACTATTATTTTAGTAAATTTTCAATTAGAACTTTTTGGTAATATTTTTAAAATTTGTGGAATGTATAGCCTTTTTTTTTAATTATTTAAATGTTGCTAGTAATGTGAAGGAGCAGAGAGCCCAAGTAATAGTAATAATGCCATTATTATTATTATTGTAGCTAGCTAGTAATTAACCTAGGGTAATTATTTTAATAATATTTTCATTATTATTTCAATATTTTTAGCTCTTATTAATTCTATTAACTAATATTGAAGTAACAATGATTTCATTAAGTTTAAAACAATTCGATATGAATTGAAATACCCACACATGAACATTGTCAAAAATGTTGTTTATTAGTCCAACCCCCTAAAATGTAATACATGCGCATAGACATTCGCAAAAATGTTGTCTATTGGGCCAAGACCCCCTTAAATGGATCTTTATTGCAAAAGTGCAATACTTGCATCAAATCATATTTGTTTGGTTGAATGCAAGTAGTACAAAAAGTTTTTATGACCCCTATGCAAGTATTACATTTCAAGATAAAAAATTGATTGTGATTTGTGAATGTCATGAAAGTATTGCACTTTGAATATCTTCAATCCAATTTGGTTTGTGACCCCAATGTAGGTATTGTAATTTATGTATTTTCAATTCAATTTTATTTTTATGACCCCAATGTGAGTATTGCAAATGTTATGTTTATTTCAATGACAAATAAATATCAAAAATATGAGTATAACATCTTTTGTATTGATGATCTTTTGTGTTTATAGAAATATTGTGAAATCAATTTTTTTATATGTATTGAGGACTTAGTAAATTAAAATATAGCATCACAAACCATGGTTACAAAAAAATAAATTCATTACAACTTGTGATAAGTGTCAAAAAAAATTCATGAAAAATGCATTAATCCACATCAATCTAACTAATAATATTCAAAGAGCTACCCAAAAAAAATGCAAAAAAGTCACTTAAGATAAAATGATTCAAAGTTTATGTAGGAAACTAGGATGGGGGACAGGATTTGCGCACTCAAAGTTTTTTTCTCAATTGTGTTCATCCACAAATTTCTTCTACACTAATATATCACTGGGTAGAAGGAGTATACTGTATATTCATTTCATATTCCTGGACCATGATTGGATATATAGTTGAAAAGGACGCCACATGTTATGAATCAGTGCTAGGCAATTCTTGACTTTTATAAAGAACCTGGTTGGGTTCTATTAAAAAAAATTAGAATGTTTACTGTTTATAATTTTACGTCCGTTTGGGACCAGAGAGTCCATTAGACAAAAGGTAGATCATGGAGGACAGATTGTCCTTTGGTATTGGCAACATGCCACAAATTTGGCCAAGGTGACCATGTTCATAGTCTGCATGAGTTCAACAAGAGTGCTTGTGTGGGTGAGGGGTAGGGTCGAACAAAAGCATTCCCTAACTTTCTGTGTATTTGGACAGATAAGGAACAAGTGCTCTTCATCCTCTACCTTCCCCAAGTCACAGCCTTGACAAAGCCTCTCAGTGTATGGCACGCCCTTCCACACACCTAGCACTGCCTCAAGCTGTGTGTTGTCACATCAAAACCAGGCCAGAACTTTCTGCAATTAGTCACAGTTGATGTCACACAAGTATCTTTCGCTTTCGTACGATCCCTTGAAGCGCAAGTATCTTGTTTGCATGCTAGTCCCAATCTTGCGGTTGGTAAAAAGCTTTTTAATGAAAGCTAGTCGCATATTATCCTTCACCCTTTTTACATTCAACATTATGTGGGGAAAACCTGGAGGGGTGGGATCCCAACCTCCTGGTTGATCGGGCCTCTCGTCGTAGATCTACCACCAACTGGCCACTCTAGCCTTGCTAGACATGTCGAATGTATGTGCATTGACCCAGGAACTATTCCCAACGGTAGTTCAATAGTCCCCGCTTGGAGCGCACGGGTCGCTGCAAGTTGAAGTGTCGTTTCCAGTGGTGATTGAACCAAAGGCAAAAAATCGGCCGCCTCTTGGGGCTAATTCTGGAGTAGCCATTTTTTCACGGATCCAGCCCAACATTTCTTTCCCACAACAAGCATAGCCAGTTAGGTTTCCCATGCCTTTCCTAAGATGCGGTCTTTAGTGACCGTGCTCACACGATTATAGTACAACAATGCTTGTCCCCATACAAAGTGTTCAAAGGGGAATTTGCCAAATTCTGCTAGCACGATGGACGTGTTGGTTGTTTTTCGCACCTTGAGTAGGGACTTGAAGAACCCTCGGTACACTACTTCAATAACTTCTATTTTCTTGGAGTCCACCCAAATCTCACAGGCGTAACTTGCTGTGGAACGCACCAACGTGTTGAAGAGGTCACAACTTAACTTAAAGTCCATAATACGTAGTTCTGCACGGCAGCAGTTTAGTGCGAATAGCGAACACCTACTAGCAACTGCTAGATGTTCCACTACACTAGCTAGATTTGGGGTGGTCTCGAGTAAGATCCCCAAGTAATTGAAGGTCTGTACACGCTCAATAATGTCAGCTTCAAACACAAACTTTTGACATGGGTCAACATAATTGAACACCGTGACTTTCTTTTTTTTCACGTTCATTGTAAGTCCACGTTCAGCACAGAATTGCTAGAGTGCGTCTAATTGTTGTTATAATCCCACCTCTGACTCCGATGTTAAAGCAAGGTCATCTGCAAAAAGTAACAACCATACATGCACATCTGTCAAAGTCGGTGCATCGCATTTTCTGTCGTCTAAACGCCCCTCTAGGGCATCCAAATATAGCCCAAACAATAGGGGGCTGAGAGGACAACCTTGTTTCACACCTTATTGGCACCTGAAGCTAGAAGTGACACCCTTGCTTGGGTGGTTGATGCATATGGTATCTTTGGCATACATCGCCTGTAAGCATCGCAAGAAACGTCCCTTCACCCCAAGGCTAGCCAACACCTGCCACAACGCTTCACGCGGCACAATATTGAACGCCTTCTTTAAGTCCACAAAGTAGCAATAAAGTGGCTTTTTTTTTGCCTTGCTCTGTTCTATCAAAGTTCGCAATATGAAGAGTTGGTCAGTAGTGAGATAATCTTTGCGAAACCCAGCTTGACCTTTGGCACGCAACCCATGTTGTTCAGCCCATTCGCTTAGCCTTTTGTCAAGGATCATAATGAACAACTTTGCTAGGATAGGCCCAACCGTTATCCCCCTGTAGTTGTCAAATTTAGAGGCATCGCCCCCTTTAAAGAGCGCGTGGACTACCCCAGTGGAAAGGGCTTTTGGAAAGCCTTCTGCCAGAAAGCAATTAAACGTTGTCAACAGTGACATGTGTAACAATTCTCCCGCATCCAAAACGAACTCAGCTTTCATACCATCCAAACTGGCACTTCCACTTCCACAAAAATATGCAATCCTAGGTCCCATTCTTGAAAAAATATCAGACTGTGATTCTGATTTTGAAACCGACCCAGTTCAGTTCCATTCCAGTCATGGGTAACCCAGTCTGGAACCAACGGAGAACTCCTGATTAACCTCCAACTAACCCCTGGTTCCAAACTTTTTTCCCAAAACAAATTTATTTTCAAAATTCCAGTTTCAGATCTGGTTCCAATTCCAAAAATCAGATCTGGTTCTGCTTCAGTTTTACCTGACTGATGATGGAAGGCACTTTTCTTTTTATCTTTAAATTTAGAAAGAACAGAAAGGCATAAGAAATTAATAAAATAAATCCCATTTCTTTGCACTGAGTCCAAAGATTGACCCTTCTCCCCCTTGCAGAAATTAGTTTTTGGTATTTTTAGTCTTTTGGGTACGTATGGCTGGGAATGACTTGACCAAATGTTGAGTGGTTAAGAAAAGCCAACACCTCAGCGTTTTTTTACACATAAAAAAAATTAACAGAAATCTTAGAATTGTCCCCTTCAGAGCATTCAATTGTGCTGGTAGGAGGCTTCAAATAACAAAGAGAATTTTCTCCATGGTTATAAAGTGTCAGGTAACACCTCAGGAACACATTGAGAACTCGAGGAACATTTTGGGAACCTGATGTGAACACATTGAGAACAGACAAAAAATCAAAATATTCTCCCTCCACCCTGCCATAAAGCGTGGAGAGCAATATTTGGATCAAACCATCTAATGTGAGTTACTCAATGGGGTGTCATAAATTGTCATACATTTCAGGAATAATTGTCAAGGGCTGCCCATCTCTAGATACTAAGAAATTCAATGGACCAAAGTTGTATACTTTGTCAATTAGTCATGTCTTTCACAAGTCTACTAGTAGAATTGGCCATGAGGCTAGACACTCCTCCCCCACCCCCAAACAAAAGGTCTGTCTAGTGCAAAAAGTGATTGACATTGCTTAGCCTTGCGCAAAGCTTTAGAGTTCTATTGTATGGTTTGACTTGTTTTATACCAAATAAAATTGTTTCAACATTAAGAATTCTATTAATCAATGTTGAAAACTATGTTGATAATAGGTAACCAACTTTCTCTTTTTTTGTAAAGAGGTGTTAGGTTCAAAATTGGTGTTGATCACTAAAACATTCAAAACAAAACAAAAATCAAAACTCCTTTTGCCAAACAAGCAAAATCAGGCAATGCAGTTCTACACAAAACCACACAAGATGACTCAGAACAAACATGAAAATGCATCAATCAAAGATCATTTGAGGTGTATTTAAGATCTCTTGAATTGGCCATGGCTGATTCTCTCATTTCTTACATACTTATGCTAGTTTATGACCTACAATGGTCTGTTATGATACAAAACATATCCCAAAGTTACATTCTGCCATGTAACTTGCCCAGCCTCAATCTAGCAACTTGATAAAAGACATGCGTTAAGCTGGATTCATACCAAGGTGATCAAGGGGATAAATTAGAAAAATAAATTAACCCTAACACTATCCCATTCAGCCAACAAAGGTGAAAACTGTCTTCGGAAATGACATCATTGGCATTACAAGAGGGATAAATGGATATCCTAACCTCAGGAATGAAAATCTTCATTTTTTTAAAGTTTGAGATCAAGTAAGGGTGGAATAAGGAAGTTAGTTTGACCCTTTAATTTCAAAAGCCTAAAATAACTCCCCTTGTGTTCTCAAGAAGTTCTAATATTGTTGCCACCAACTTGCTTAAGTAAGGGAGTGTGGGGAATTGGAGATGTCTAGGAATTTTTTGGGCAACCTGAATAAATTTTTCCCAATTTGCCCAAAATCTTCAAGCGCTTTGGAAATATTCTCCCGGGTTTTTTTTTTGCAAATTGCCTTAGGTTTTTAGCTAGTCTAGAAAACTATTCAAAACCTTATAATTGAGAAAAGAATTTTTGGGCAGTTTAAAAAGCACCGCTTGCTCCTAGATGGCCGAACTTTTTTTCAGGCAACCAAAAGATCCTACAACCAAAGATCTTACCCTATGTAAAAATCACAACTTAAAGTAACACTAAAGATTCTAATATTATTGAATTTTAGTCATGAAAATACTCAAAATTCAATGACTTTTGCTGCCTGCATTACCTGCTCCAAATTACAACCGGCCCTACCAGTTTCCCTGCTCTCTATTACATTTAATTGCAAAACCTTATGAAACCCCCAGATTTTATTGTGTACATAGTTGTGCCACGGTGAAGCCGTACTCACACTCATACCCTCACCTTTTTGAGTGAGGCCTCTTAGAGGTCATATTAAGCCTTTAAAATGATAGATTTGAACTCAGAGACCTTATTTGGGATATTTGTAAAATTAGAAATAATTTGAATAGATTTTACTATGGTACCAACATGGGTGGTCGTTCACCCAAGGCTTAAAAAATGTCGCATTAGGTAATGTAATTACAAGGTTCCTGAGAACCACTAAATTATCACATATGAGGTACCTGCAGAACATTACAAAGCAGGCAGTTCCCACGCCTGCACTAAGGACTCAAGGCACACCTGGTGGCTGGTGCCCACGACACTTTCACTAACATGAGATCTCAATTTTTACCAAAGAAAAAAAAGGAAACCACTGAATAAGTTCATGGAAAATATTAAACAGGCCAAAGAAATTGATTGCGTCCAGTACAAAAGTACCGTCTGACATGTTTTGTCCTCGCCCATTCTCATTTCCCTTCCCTTCCCCCGAAACCCGGTCCCAATGGTTGCCTCTCAACGGTTCCCTCTATGTAGCATGAGTATGTTACGCCCATCCCTATCTTCATGGAATGCATGCAAACAACATGTAATGGGATGTCATTTCGACCCATTAGGGTTTACGTTTCGCAGTAGCTTTGCATGTGCGTTTTGGCATCATCAATTTGTGTTTTCTTCATTGGTGTTGTTGCAACACCTTTGATCCTCCACCTATTTGAATATAGTTTCAATGCCATTGTGTGTTACTTCTTTATTTTAGGTTATTGCTAATTTTGTGCATTCTCTTGAATCACAAGGTTGATATATGAGTTTTAGTTTTGTTGTTAAGTTCATCCATGGTTGGTTGTCATGGGAACTACACCAAGGTCTTTTTGTGTGTGTGTTTTCACAAATGTTTGCAAATACATTATTATGAGCTTGTTGGGAATATATTTGCTAACATTTGTGAAAGTTTTATTATTGGTATCCAACTAGATCAAAAATATTTGGTAGAATTTTAGTGATCTCCATTGAAGGGAACCATTAGGTTTCCATTTCAAGTTTTTCTTTCAATTTGTTATAAGTGTTTTGAAAAAATATGCTTAACACTTTCAAATTATTCTTCATGTATGAACCAAGGTTGCAGTTTGTGAAGGGCACCATTCAAAATACAGTGATTCAAGCATGCACATTCAAATGGGTGCAAAATCACCTCATCTAAGTGTTCACATCTAGGTGTTCTTCTCTTTTGAATCTTGTAGTGTAACATGGGGTAAACTATAACATGAGAACTGATACTATAACAACATTTGGCAGGAAACACATTGTCATGACATAGGCGTGAAACCATAATTCTAGTGTTGTAAACCCATGAGCCATGAATTTAATGCGAAAGGTTGGAATTTTGTAAAAATCTAAAGCCCTCAAACGAATAAAGAAAAAATGTATAAGGTTTTTATTATTAAATTGCACTATTCCTTTGCACAATTATGGGCACAATTAGTTGTGAGATAGTTCTTTCTAACATGGTGGTGGGTTGCTATAAGAAATAACACAAAATCTAATGGTAATTGGGAGAGTTTATTGTTTTGGAAATTTTATAAAATATGGCTACAAATAAGAAGGAAATAGGATAGTCAAATGGGTTTGAAAGGTTGTTGAAGTACTATGTGAAGTTAACACCTACTTGATTTATAGAGTATTGGATCATTCCTAAACTTTATAATTTGAACTTCTATTATAAATATTTCCATCATGGGTGAACCCATTAAATGGGGACAAGGATCAACTTGATTTCCAGTGTGTGTCATGTGTAAAAGGAATGGTTGAGTAAACTATGACTTTCTGATCGTAGGTCTACAAGGTGTCCCAATGGTCCAATTGATCCAAGAACAAATAAACCCATCTTTAT
>Ga0209208_10001742_pt1 | contig 31029 bp, 16 predicted proteins | sample S1TSphfallax_3_FD_187694 | JGI IMG/M metagenome (GOLD analysis project Ga0209208, IMG submission 187694) | Host-associated microbial communities from peat moss isolated from Minnesota, USA - S1T2_Fd - Sphagnum fallax MG (SPAdes) (version 2) | ecosystem: Host-associated > Plants > Peat moss >...
GTCTTGCACAGATGCAAGAGGATCACTTCAAACACAGGCGCAAGAAGGTGGGGCCTACCTGTGAGTACCGAAAATCAATCACAGGCAACCATGACCTTGGCTGGAACCATGATCTTGACCCTGTCAAAGGGGCTCGCACTCGAACTAACAAGTGGAATGGTCGCCACAGAACCGATGTCACTTTTAATGAGGGAATTTGCCTTGATAATTACTATGGCATTATCCTCTGACTTTTGTGGCAGTGTAAATGGAGGGTACCTTATATGCCATAATGGGGGGTCTGCAATGAGCAGGCATTTTGAAAACTGAAATACCTGCAGAGGCAGGCGTCTTGCTTTTTGAAATGCCCATTTTACTTTGAAAAGGATGTCGAGTTTTATGCTGGCTGGAACCCAAGCCCTAGTGCATTACCCTACACAAAAAGTACACCAAATACCAGGATAGGGCTGGTATGTTCAAATGTTGATATGGGACCAACACTGAGAAACAACCTACCTTGAAAACCAAAAAATGTAGAATAACAGAAGACTGACATTGAAAGTCTATGTCATAAATGATATGAGAGTTTTTCAACTCACTTGTGGTAACAAGATGTATCAGAAAGAGAGCAAAAAATCACATTTGAGCTGAAGAATTGGAGTAAAAAGGTTTGTGATGAGAATTGAAATGTGAATGAGAAGTTGTTGAACCACATTGGGTTATGATGGTAAACTGAACTCCACATTGTGGAACTTAACATGGCCTTGCAAATCTTGCAGCTGCTTCTCAACATCAATGATGCTCACAGAGTTGATGGCGGGCTCTTGTTTCACCATCTCAAAGATTTTGTATGCTGGTACTTTGGCTTTTGCAAATGCTTGCAGATTTGGTGCTGCCTGCCCTAATGCTCTTTGTGTGTAGCAGAAGCTCAAAATCTGAGAGTGTGTTGGGAACCATCGATCAATGAGCTACTATGTTTCTTCTTCCTTTGCTGCAACTTTGAGAGATAAGATTTCAGAAACAGCAAGATTTTTTACATTTCGAGCATACATGCCACTGATGATCACAGTAAAGATGGTAGAAAGAGCTGTGCCACTGTTGGTAGAGCAACTTCTCACCAAAGTCCCCCCATACCAAAGAAGAAGTGCCTAATGGCAGAAGAGAATACCATAGGTTATACCCATGGCAAGCCCCTTCTCCATTCCTGTCTTGTAGCCCAGCTTCAAAGTTGTCTGGAAGGCCTTGGAATATGAATCTAAAGCCTGCTTCTCACCAACAAAAGAGTACACAGTGCGAACCTGTGTGATTGTCTGTCAAACCACACACACACACACACGCATGCATGCATGCATGCAGAGCAGTTCAATCCTCCAACAATCTCACAGCAGGGGCAATTTGGTAAGGATTTCAGGATGCAATGTCCTTGGATCTGATGGAAAAACAGGAGCAACAAGAACTCTGGAGAGAAGAAGAAAAAAAACACAGACCTGCTCAGCAATGCTGCCTGCTTCCCAATACTCCTGCTGGCTCTTGGAGCGACCTGTGAACAAGGCAGCATGAAAGCTTCCTGTGATTGCAATTGCAGGCACGACTGCAAGTGTTACCAGCACAAGTTTCCACTCTGCAGAGAACCCAACTGCAAATCCTGTCACGAACATTGACATGTAGTGTATGTAGTTCCCCACCTGCACATAGAGACAGAGAGATGCATACATACATACCCCCCAGAGGTGTATGGTGGTGGCAAATTAACAACAATTTCTCAGAAACCCTAATCTCCTGCCACAAGCACTCTTTCTCTCTCCTAACTTTACTGCTGCATGCACTTCCCAAAACAGATTTTTCTTTGAAAAGCTTGGGTGGGTATAACTGTTGAATGTGTGAAGGAGTTGTGTTGCAGAGTCAATAAAGAGGAAGAATCATGATGATGGATGAAGAACCACCTTTTCACTGATGGCATCTTGCACACGAAGATTTTCACTGCAAATGCTGTTGACAATTGCACCCATTCTGCCATCCATGTGAAAGAACCCCACATCCTATCTCAGCATTGTGTCCAAGTACTTCATCCACATTCAAGCTGCTTGTCTCTCACCTGTTTGCATCCGCAAGCCACTTCTGTACCCCCTCACCACCCACCTCCCCAAACCCGATCAAATGCCACCTCCCAAAAGTTTGTCCCCAAACTCCTCCATATATCCCTCTTCCTCTTGATCACAGAAACAAATGCTACAACAGACATCCTAAGTTCCTGATTGTCTGTGTATGTTGTGTGGGCATGTGTGTGGGTGTGTGTGTGAAAGAGAGAGAGAGAGAGAGAGAGAGAGAAAGAGGAGTGGGATGGGAATGTGTACCTGTCCATGATGCAAACCAAACCACCACAAGGCCTAAGTAGAGAAAGTCCAGAGCACACTGAAGCATGCCACAAACACACATACACACCCAGAATCCCCATAACCCTCAGGAATCATCATCATCATTGATGAAGCAATCATTTTGGGATTTGCCTCGCCAATATGTGAGAGAAGTATATCAAATTATTGAGGTGTTTTCAAGTTCATGGCCTATATTTTCACCCCCCGACTCCCAAGACTTCATGGCAACAAAGGATGGTGCACATACACTAATTGGTCAAGAAGGTTCCACTGAACGATTGGAGACACCCATTCTTCAAAACAGATCCTTCCCATCCTAAGATGAATCAAATATACAACATTGGAGGAGATTGTGGTCATTGTTATGACCCAGTCAATCATCCAATTCTACTATTAGTTGCATTGGGAAGTCTAAGTCTACAATAAGATGGATTAACCCCATCAGCCATATTGTGATTGAATGCAATTCCATTGGCATTAGTTAAACTTGATATTGGCCTTCACCACATCCTTGTTAGTTTTATTGATTTCTTGATCTCAAAGCCAAAAGTATTTGAGTTATTTTGATAAAACTTCATCTTTGTTTTTGTTCTTGTGTCGTTCAATTTCAATGCTAGTAACATAAATTTGGTCAATAACTGCCATGAGACTTTGTGACCCTTGTTTTGCCACTTCAATTAACTTCTTGTGAGCTACATTAGTCTTTCGATGAACACTTCGGTTCCACGGTCCTTCAGAATTTTGAGATGATTCTTTTGTTGGGATGTGTGGACATTAACATTAACATTATGAATTACCAATGTTAATGTTGATGGAGCCTTTGGGGATTATGCAAATCCTAATGATACCTTTTTCTTAATTTCGATAATGATGACCTACATTTCTAAATCAAACAATGAACAAAATCATTGTAAATGTTTGGTGAAAAGCATGAACCTTCTAGCTACATCTGTTGTGTACCAAAACATGACGAATATGCACCAAGATATGTCTCAATTGTTCCCACCCTTGATTTCAACATGTACATCTCGTTCATTAAGATGCACAAAAAAACTTCCTTTAAACTTGTTGATGTTGAATATCTTATGTAGCACATAGTTATAGATGATGCATCAAAAATTGACAAAATTAAATTCTCCTCAACCAAGTATCAAGTTGTGTAAGATACAACAACATACAAACATACATAACACCAAGGTCACATGAAGTTCCGTTTTGTGAAGAATATCTTGAAATGTGTTTTTGAAGATGCCAAACAAATGTTCAAGTATTCTTTTCCCTTGCCCTTTTTAAACAATGTTTAAATGGGCTAGTGTGGCTCCTTTTGTTGTGATTACACCTTACGTAAATTTGATGTCGTGAAGGAACAAGATGTTTCCAACTTTCCTTATCATCTAGTATCTCTAATTCCTCTATAAAAGTTTTAACAAAACTAGTTCACAATTGCTCAACATCATGCTACTTTGATGGCAACAACAAGAATATTCATTCAACCACAAAAGCATAGATTCTACTCAAGAAATTGGGTATGATCACAAAATAGATTTTGTTGGTTTTATGAAACCTTCCTAAACTAAGAAATTCATAATGGGTTCTTTCCCACCCATATCAAAATAAAAATCAATTTCTCCAACAAAAAAGCATGACATTTCCAAGCAAAAGAGTAGAGTATTAAAAGCCCGTAAAGGGTTTAGAGATTGACTCATCTTTCCTACGATCACTTGATGGAGACATAATGAAATCTCTTCAGGTCCTCTAACAACCTCATTGGGGGGACATTGTGAATTTGATAAAAGGTTTCATGATAGCTTGTTGGGGACCCTTACAAAAATTGTTAAGTCCTATGATAATAACTTGTTTTTGTTATATCAAATGCATGTCAATGATGAGTGCTTGAGATGTGTGAAGATTGTACCTGAGATTGTTTTGTTAAGAGGATGCAAGTGTTGAGTTTGTTGAGCTTGCTCAATACATGTCTGAAGAAGAGGAGTCTTGTTGGAGAAATTGATTTGTAATCAGATGTGATGTTGATGACGGAGTGAATAATAAATTGCTGACTTCAGATTGAACAGTTGCGTTGTTGAGAACAAAAAAGATGCAAATCAGATGTCTACAATAATTGTTGTACAAAGAACAAACATTTGGAAATTTGGAAATGCTCATCATGTACATTTGACAACTGTGTTTGCATGATTTGGAACAGTTTCTGAGGTGTTTGTGGAAGACGGAATGCGGCAATTCTGACAAGAATAGCAAAGCAGACTCAATCGTGAAGATCAGAAGAGAGAAGACAGACAGACAGAGCAAAAGGCTTCAGAGGTTGCAGGATTGGAGTGCTTTGCCTGTGAGGCGACAGAGTCTGCACTCAGGCAAGACGGCAGCACCGAGAGCTTGGTAGAATTTGATGGCCTTCACGTTCCAGTCCAGAGCGCACCATTCCACTCTCCCGGCTCCGAGCCTAACGGCTTGCTTTGCGACGGTCTTGAGCAAAATCGTGCCAAGGCCTCGTCCCCTGTAAGCTTCTCTAACATAAAGAGCGTCAATCCAGAATCCGCTTGTGGCCAGAAACGAGGAGTAGTTGGGGAAGAAGAGTGCAAATCCTACCACAATGCGCCTCTCGTCGGCTGTGGATCGGAAACAAGAATCGGTGTCAGGATCCTCCTTCAAAGGTCTTGTGAGATTCAATTCTCTCACCACCTCTTCAAATGCTTCTTGCACTACTACTCCCTGCTGGTCTCGTTGTTGTTCTTCTTCGTCTTCACTCTGCGGGGCCGCCACCTCGAGCATCAAAACCGTAGGTCCTTGGAACGCTGGCTGCTTCCAGAGACTCGACTCCAGCAGTTTTGCGTCTGTTACCTCGCATATGTGTGCAAGCTTCTCGAACTCTGCAAGTTCACGAGCGAGAACAGCAATGGCGGACACGTCCTTACCAGTGGCGAGTCGCACAGTCACTGTAGTTTTGCCGTCGCTGCTGCTGCTGCTGATATCCACCGCCGCCGTCGCCATATCGGAGCCAGAAGAGAAAGACTTCCTTCTGTAAGGAATCAAGCAGCTATGCCGCACTGAAAACAGCAGACGTCTCCAACAGCGGCGGACATAGTCAATCAATCCAGAGATTCAAAACCGAACACAACTCCGCTCCGAATGTTGTGCAGAATCGGTCAGTGGCGAGAGAATGCAGTGGCCAAAGGGAGGAAGGAGGAGGAGGAGGAGGAGGAAACTGTGGTGGAGATAGGATACGGACGGCTCACGTTAAATCTGCCATCCGTGATCTTCAAGCATTTTCTGCCATGATCTTCAAGCAAAAAACGCCAAGATCATCATCATAATCATCATCATCATCTTCTTCTTCTTCTTCAAGCAAGCAATGATCCAGGTACAGCAGGTTCTTCATCTTCCTCCACTCTGTGCCTTGGCATCACAAATATGTTCTAGTGCAAGGGGAATGACTTACCTTACGCACATGGCTACTTCAATAGCTTGCAGTGAGCTTGGAGCTTAGAAGGAGGCAACAAGCCCCGCCACTAGACTAAGAAGCCTAGTATTCGATGCAACGAAGCTCTCTAAGGTGCATTCACACTTAAACCTTAAGTAAGTGAAAATGGGTGCGAGTACAAAGAAAGGAACCAAAAACCATATTGGATAGTGGTGAATTTTTTTTTTAATTTATAATTTTTTACATTTTTTTTTTCTTAACATTTTAAAGTTATGTTAATCATTATAATTAATTTGTGTTAAATGATTAATATGAATATTGATGAACTCAAATTAAAATTTCAATAAATTAAATTTTGGGTGTTTTGGTTTTTTTCTTTTAATAAACATGTGAACTTGAATAGGTTTTGTGTCAAATTTTGGTTAGGACTAGGTAAAAGACTATTGTGATGATAACATAATTTTCGTGTTAAAAAATTAGATGATAATAACCTACCACCCAAGTTCAAAAAACATTCACAATTTAAAAGATATTGAATTTTAGAAATTTTAGAAATTCAAAGTATTTTTAAATTTATTAATTTTTCAAGAGTTTTTTATCACATGTAAATGGGGTGTAACATGTATGACATATAAAACAAAGTTGTAGTTTATGATACAAATAATAATAATAATAATAATAATAATAAATAGTTAGCATATTTTGGTATGATTCAAAATTATAATAAGTTTTCAAGATGAAACATAAAATCTAGTAAAATTCATAAACTTTGAAATTTTCATATTTATTCAAAATTGATTAACACAAAACATGTGATCTATTGAGGCAACTATATGTATTTTTTAATAACAAGTTCCAAAATATTTTGATTCAAAAATTCTTTTATATGAAAAAATGAAAATAGATTAAAAAATACTCATTGTCTTTTTGTAAAGTAATCCCATTGACTCCTTTGCATATACTCGCACCCAAATCTAAATGGCATCTTAGGTGGCACCCAATGTTAAATGGGTGATTATTTAACATGAAACGAATGTTAACTTAACATAGTTACTTACTCACATAATTAGGTTATAAAAAGATAGTTACATTTTAAATTACTTGCATAACTTTGCTATATTTTTATAACCTAATTAGTACCTTACATTACATATTTAGTTCACAAATTAGTTATCTAAGTTAACTTCCATACATATACCTTGTTTTTTAAAACAATGAATGTTAGCAAAATATTTTAATTATAAACCTAATTGGCCTATAATGGAAAAAGGTGTTTAGAAGTTTAAAGCACTAAAATTTTAATATTTAATCATGTACATATTCAATACATTTATAAATAATATTTTAAATTCATAATCAAGGTGACTATAGTGGCTAGTTATAGTCACACACATACTAAAATTCGTGACTATAGTCGATACCTTAGTAATGTAGTCATATTTTTGGTAGAAAAAATTAATAGTCATAAAAGACATGTTTTATATGATTGTATGAGGTGAAGATATGGTCACAAAATGTCCTAGTCATGGATTCCACATTTTGGTGTAATGAAATGAGAAATAAAAGATACATTATGTACTATAAGATGAACTTTGATGTTTTTCAAAAATTGGTGTTAAAACTAACTCCTTTCTTGCAATTTCAATCCCTCAATCACGTGAGACCACAACTAAAGATTAAAAAGATAGTTGCAAAAAAAAATTATAGATTCATTCATGGACATAGTGCCACTCGTATGGTTGATCATTTTAATGTGAGTGCATCAACTATTCATAAATATGTGGACATAGTATATGATGTTATCATCAACATAAACAAAATTTTAAGCAAATACATTAGCATTCCAACATGGAACTAATTGAGGTTGATGATTCAAGAATTCCATGAATTGACAAGTTTGCCAAACATATGTGGATCAATAGATGGAACCCACATTCCTTCAGCAAATCTTCCAAGCAAGAAGGTCACACTTGCACAAAGTGATTTCTTCAACATAAAACAAATTCCATAGTGTTGTTTTGCAAGGTGTGTGTGGTGCAAACAAGTGGTTTTGGAATGTGTGTTATGGACACCCAAGAAGAGTTCATGATGGCAAGCAATTCAAGGTCTTTAGCTTGTACAAACAACTAAAAGACTGGAAGAGATTTTGCAAAAGCATGTTCTTTTAATAAGAGGTGTGAGATGTACACCTTACTTCATTAGTGATTTACCTTATCCAATTCGAACATTTTGCTAGAAAAATAGAAACCATATAAATATGAACAAAATAAGATATGACTTTAACATGAATAAAGGTAGTTTATGATAAAAAAATGTTTTTTGTTCACTAAAGAATAGATGGAGAATCTTGAGACATTTCAAATCTAGAGTCGATAGAGCAATAAAGGTGACAATAACATATTGTGTCCTTCAAAATTTCAATGAAATTTGGAATCAACATGAAGTAAAACATATAATTTCAAGAAATAGAAAGGAAAACCTAAATGGATTTGGTGCACATTTGTTGCTTGCTCATAAAAGAGAGGTGGCTAAAATAAAAGGAGAAAGATTGAGAATGCCCTTGTATGAACATTGGAATATTCCATCAAATTTGTTGTTTTCCATCACAATTAAGGCAATTAAAGTAGAATTTGCCCATGTATCATGATATTTGTTGAAGGTCAAGTTTTTTAAAAAACAGTAGGTGTTGGGTTGCGTTTATGATTAATTTTCACATGTACAACACTTGTACCTTCAACAACATTGGTACAATTAACACCATTCCCAAGTACCTTTATGAATGAAGCTTCATAATGTGTAAGAAGAAATAAAATATTCACAAAAGATAATCAACATGATTTAAGGGGAAATCAAAGCTTGATAATGAATATGAATTTGGCATTCAATTTTTTAACACAATCAAATATTTATTGATGAACTTATGGCATCCAAATCAAACCAAACCAAATCAAGATCAAAGTCCACAATTTTTTTGAAACACAAAAGTGGGAATAAACTCAAGTAAACTGATTATGATCACTATCAATTGTTAGGACCAATTTCTTTGGGCTCTAACACATCTACGAAAATACTTGCAATTTGCAACTAACTTTACAAAACCATCTATCTACTTTCTTTTTCATTTTGTAGCATGTATCAAGTGGTACTTTCAATCATCTGCATTTTGAATTTCTCAATTTCTTTCACACCAATTGAATTTTTTTATATTGCATCAACAATAACATTAGATCTTACAACCATTTTCTTTTGTTTTTTTTCCAACTTCTTGTTAGGTTGACCTTGTACACCAAGAAATCTCCACACACTAGTCATCAATGTATCAAGATTAAACATTGGAGGTACAACCCCATCTCCAAATGTGAAAGTTTACATCTCGAGGGATGTAGGCTTCTTTTGAGTTTCAAGATTGAAACTCTCATTGTCATAAAAAAAGATTCAAAATCTAGAACTCTCTATGAATAGTGTAGACACCTTAATCAACACCTTGGGGGTATTTCAATTATTTTTAAAGTATTAGCAAATAAAGAATCAAATATTTCATACCATGGCTAATTTAAAGGTGGAGCACCTTGATTTTCTTCTTCTCCACATTATATTTGTCCCCATGTATGTTTGCACATTACTTGTAAAATGAGGGATCAAAACTACATCAAAATCTTCCAAATTTTGTTTTTTCATGCGCCCAAGACATGATGGATGATGTAAGAAAAGCCAAAAATGTCACAAATGTTGCAATACAATTCTAAAATCTATTAAACTAAAATAGACATCAACTTTATATTTCTTTTGTCTAGTTTCTAGAGCATGTTGTTCATACTTATTGCAAGATTGTGATTAAGATTTAGAATCCTTTCATGCATCTTCAGCTATTGAATGAAATTAAGATGGGGGCCTATGGTATAAAACACAAAGGAATAGGATTGACAAATGTAAAATGCCATTGAAAGATATTAAATTGCATTATTCTTCAACATCTTGTCAAATGAGAAATAAAGGGCCAAAAGACTTTCAACCTTGAAAGTCATTTATGTAACCCATGGTTGTCTGTCTGCATTGGAAATGTGTGATATGAATGATACAAATTAGCATTGTTAGATTTGAAAATCACTCCACCCTTTGTTTCTTGGCATCATTTTCTTTAGCTAGAAGTTCAATATGAATTGATTTTGTGTTGTGATGGACTTGTTGTCTTTGTATATCTGAATTTCACATGCAAAACTAAAAAGTAAATGTCTTAGTAGCACTAATGGAGTTATAGAAGAGAAGTCCATTGTAACAACTTATTAGATCTAACTGATTCTCTAATGGATGGGGCTCCTAAGTTCTTTGTGGGATCAAAAAATTAATTTTTCAAGGTTTACCCACATGAAGAAAAGACTATTGCAACATCTTGTAGATTTGGCTAATTCTCAGATGGGTGGGGCTTCTAAGTTCTTTGTGAGGATTAAAAAAAATCACCTCTTCAGGGCTTACCCATTGATATGAATTTAGTGCAAGATTTGCCAGGAATATGCAATAAAGAACTGGGGGAAACGACTACATTTGGTGACCTATTAACATCATAGCCATTCATTGAAGCTATCTTCATCCATGATACAAAAGCTATCCAATTTATTTGGATTATTCATAGCTTTGAAGCAAGACTTGTACTTGCTTATGTATAGGTGTTAACTATCCGTGACTTTGGTTATATGTATAGTCATCACTTCACTATCCTATTTCCCATTTGCACAATTTGCATCTACATTTTCACACACTTCTAATGTCATAATTTGCATACAAAATCACTATAATTTAACCCCTATGATTTGGCAAGGAAAAGCCATCAATCTATGAGAAAACATACTAGAAATTTCATCTATTTTGGCCACCAAAAATGCATTTGATGGGCAGTTGGAATGGAAGCAAAGAGCTTGCACAACATTGTTTAAACATAATAAAATTGAATAGTATGATTGGGGTCTCAAATATCAATTATGATCTATAGAATTCACATTTGATTCTATGCTTACTACTAACAAATCTCTCACATAGTGAACTGGAAGTAACCCCATGGGTTTGTTTCAGAGTAGCATTCTTGTCTAAATTGTTACAAATTGCATTGTGTAATAGAGGCTTCTACGCAGTAAAGGTAACCTCCATAAACAACACCATTGCCCATCTCTTCGAAATTCATTTGTTATTGTAACCCTTAAGCCAAATTTATTGACCCAAGATGATTATTTACCTTTGGTTGCATGAAATGTTAATTTTTGCACAAGCATCACATTACGGAATCTCAATTGCTAACATGAATGCCTTGCAATGTCCTTCCACACAAAATGATCATTTTCAAATGTTGACTAGCTTTTGCAACAATTAAGCTAAACTTTAATTCTGTTCTATCCATCAATCCAAGTATGTTAATTGAAAAGATTATTGATAACTATTGTTGTTCCCAAATGATCTAGGATACTAGGTAGTGATTGTTATTCAAGATGATTGATTATAATAGTGGAGTAGTAAAAGGCCTCCTTGGAGACTTGTAACGAAGTTTATCACTCTGGGTCTTCTAATCGGTAAAATATTATTGCAAAATTGAGTCTAGTAGTAGCTAACAAAAATCTACAAATTTATATTGATTTTGATCACTTTGCTTATCATCTCCTACTAATAAGCTTACATTTAATATGTCACATTAACATTACAAATCAGCTACACAATAAAATATAAAAATGTATATTATCTTCATTAATTCACGACCTACTTATTCTACTATAACCCATGGACTTCTACACTACATGACCCATGTTAGTGGATGTGTAACAAGTTTCTAATTTTAAGGTTTTGAGTGTGATCAACAGAAAGTGGTTTTAGGGTTTTTCAAGGAAGCATGTTTTTCTGTTGGCGGCTGGTAGTATTTACTCTCAACGGTGTGAGACAACGAAGATCATTAAGTGGAGATGCAGAGGTGTTTGATAGCATTGAAATCTTTGTGTCATTTTCTTCTATTTGGGATGTGTGTGTTGTTGTTGGACGTAGGATGACTATGTGGCAAGGGAGTTGCTAAGTGAAATGCACTCAATGGAAATTTCACAATGCAGCAACAAAAGGATGAGTAGTAGTGCAAATAAATAATGTGGTTTTAACTTTCAAATGGAGGGAGGTTGTTTAAGACTTGTTTTTAGATCTTTGTATCGGATAAAAGTACAAAAAAATCTGTTGTGCAAGGTACTCACGGAGGCATAAATTTTATTTAAGGGTTGGTTTTGATGGTTAATAAGGGGGATGATGAGAAGTTTAGAGGTTTAAAAGTGGCTAGAAATTATTTTCAATGTGTGTGTGGTTTGGTTGATTTCTATGTGGGTTTTGTTGGCTTGCATTTCATGAGAGAGCACCCTGATTTTTGGGAACTTCGAAGAACTGCAATAGTCCATTGAAGTCACGGGGTGAATCATACAAAAGAGGATTGTGGTTGTTTCTAAGACATTTGAAGCAGTCATTGGAGGAAGTGGATATGTGTTGTCTTCTTATTTTTATGTTTTGTCAAATGGAGGTGAAGGCTGAGGGATTTATGTTACTAAATGTAAACAAGAACTTGAATTCTTGTGGAAATCCAATGTGGTCATGGGTTTGTGTTGTATGAAGAATTTGAAAAGAAGAAAGAAGGCTAGTGGGTTCAAGAAAGAGAAATCAAAACGATCTGACCCCTTAGAAACCTCAAGCATCTTTTTGTTGAAGAAGGTAAAATCTTATGTGGTTACTAGACAAAACTTAGGTGGTCTCTGGCTCATGCTAGTGTGAAACTCTAAGAATGTATTTGTTATTTAATATGTATATGATTAGTATTTTGTTTTGTCTTGCGTCCTAGTTTTTTGTCACAGATGCATCCTAGGGGCACAATGCCTCTTAGTTTGCCACTAACCTCAACCTAATGGCCTCACCCTACTTATTCACTACGAAGCAAGATGCACCCCTAGAGCATGTTCTTTGATACATTAAAGTTGTAATTCAACAAGGCATCACAAACATGTTGGCCCTACCAATAAATAAGATGTTCTACATCTACCTATTATGTCCACAATTTGAACACTAAAAATGTCCATTTCAATCTAAACATTTTAAACACTTTCACCAAAGAAATTAGTTCATTTAATGTGAAACCAATTATAATAAGGTAAAACTTCTAAAAGTTGGATTGAATGCAATAGTCCATGTCCCTATGGGGGCATGGCCCAACACAGCAAATCACACACGCACACATATGTGCAAATAAATATATATATCATAAATACCATATTTGGTGGATGTCATTAGATGCATTGTAAACAACTCCCTTTTTATTTATATGTGTATTTTGAGGGATCTCCCCCCATAGAAGAACTCTAGGGCGTTATGTTGGGGGACCTTCCCCAATTTTATATGTTCCCATGTTCCCCAAAAAAATTTATTTTTTTACCAAATGAGAAAAAAAATGAATAAATAAATAAAAAGTTGTTTACATAAGGGGAGGTTCATGTACTCATGCATTCTCTTGAGGTTTGGGAACACCCTTGGGCTCTTTCCCTTTTAGTGCCCTTCCTTTAGAAAAATGCACTTGTTTAGGAACTTCTCCTACAACTTTGTTGGCACAAAAATTTTAGCTTCAAATTCAAATTCAAATTCATATTAGGGTGGACCAACCAATGACCATACACTTAAGGGTTCAAACTCTAGGAGTTCAATAACTGGTCATTTTGTGCTCATGGTCTCCCAATAGATTAGCTACCCCTTGAACCAAAGCATTAGTAGGCCTTTATAGAAGTTGATTATCAGCTTGAATGAGAAAGTTAGGGGGGTCTTATTGTTTGAAAAAACTTGGATAGAACATATAAGGCCCTTATTGTCATAAAATTTTAAGTGTTTGTTCATAAGGCCTTTATAAGGTGTGCGCCATTGCAATGAAAGGCTTCCATAACTCCCCGTGCACCATTGCAACCCTTGTTCTTGCACTCCCAACACCTCTATTCATGCAACTCCTTGGCTTTGGAGCTCCCACATCTAGAACCCAACATTTGGAGCTTGAAGCACTAATGCAGACAACGCCATTATGCTTAGAACTTGGAAGACATGTCACTAGTAAAGAAAGGTCATGGATCTGTTGTTGCACTAAACAAAAATTAACAACAATTGAATATTCAACGAGTTTGGTATGGATCCATCATTTTTTTGCCAATCAACTTGCAAGTGCAAATGTTCCTCATCTATACCAAACTACCCTTATAGTTGTAATTCGACCTTCATCAATTCCAACTATTACCAAAGGGTTGTTACTGGCACCTATTCTTCAATCAATTACAATTCCATATGTCCATGCTCCAATAATTTCTATAGTTTTTTTTTTAAATTTATTTCTACTGCTGATGTTATACAGGTACCAAACATGCATCTTATAGCTCCCAAGATCACCCCAGTGGTTCCTGCAACAATTGGGTTCCTTTTTTCAATTCCATTTGCACCGTCTCATTATAACACCATTGCATTGGAATCCCCAGTGCCATCACATTGGAATGCCATTGCACTAAAACCCCCCACGCCATCACATTTTTTTTATGTTATTTTTCATTTCTTTCTATTTGCCTTTTCATTTGTTTCCCTGGAGGTGAATGCAGGCAAGTCAAAAATCTATTGTTGTCATTGCAATGTTTGTTGTTATTTATTATACTGGGGTGGCAAGACGACATGATTATAACATGTTGATGTGGGCTTTCACAAAAATAATTGTGATATCCTACTCTTCGAAAACATGTTGCAACCTTCTGCTTGATCTTGATTCCTACAAGTTTTTTTCCATGCAAACTGGTTATTATATTTGTGGTTGTGCTCCCATATTGCTGCCCTAATCTAATCTACCTCTAAGTTTCTTTTACTCTTTAGTAACACACTAGGGCTTTTAGGTTCTTGCTCGCTACTATTGCTTACCAAATCTTAGTGCTACATGTAGTATGTTCACATGATTTCTTATAGTTAGAGCAATTTTCTACCAATTTTTTTATGTTGCCCACCAGACCAGTTCGTTGCAAACTCGGGCTAGATTCAACCAAAGTAACTATTACAATTACTATTATCTTAGTAAACTTGTCTGTCACATTCAATCCATTGGATCGCCAACTATTTCATTCACAAGTTGCATGATCATAAATATGTTAATTTTCTCTAATTGGTCATGTTTTCCATATTGTCAAACCTCTTGGTTTTTATTCTTCTTATTTTGTTTACACATCTTAGCAATTAGCTCCTCCTCTTTAGTAGCAGTTATTAACTCTTTGACTAGAACTAATGAAACATCAAACTTTCTTGTTTAATACACATGTCTACCATTATAGTTCACCACAAACCTTGAATCTTTCTTTCTTTCCCTTTTGCCATCATAACCCACCTTAGGCCCTTATTGAATGGAAGGTTGTAATTTGGTTGGGACATGTCCAGCAAGTTGCATTTTTTCCTTCTTTGTTTTCTTATTGTTATTTGCTATTGAGATGTCACTCCTAAGCCAAGTCCCTTATAACCCAAAGTATGGGCTTTAAACCATGCCCTATAATTCTTGTGGAATCTTTCACCAATAATTGTTGTTACAAACCATGCATTGTTGAACTAAGCTTTATTATCTTTCTCAACATTCTTTTGAACTACTATTTCCATTGGGGTAAGTGTATGTCTTGATCTTTTTTCCTCTCTTTCTTTTGCTTTCTACTCCTTGATTTTATTAGCAATTTCTTTCGCCAATGCATTTTGTTTCAACACTATTAGGTATTGGTTTGATGTGACCACATGTGAACTAGAATAGTCCACTAATCGTTCTTTGCCATGTTTTATCCTTGTTGGCAATCTTGGTAGGGATAGTAGGTCACTTAATTCCACAACTCCTTGGGTCTAACTTGGAATAGTTAAGACATAATTCAAGGCTATAATTGTCTAAGTTCACCAGTAACTCATCTTGTTGATTGTTTGTTGGGGTGGTAGGACTTTGTGGCATTTCCACATAGAAATGAGTAGCAAGTTCAAAGGTGTTTGTTGATCTAGTAGGAATAAGGTTAAGAACTATTTGAAAAATACTTGTAATGTTCAACAAATTAATGGCAGCTTCAACCTCATCTCCAATGTTGTTGGAGCCTATTGCATTTGATTAGTATGCATTTTCTGCTCCTTCCTCTTTTACTACAATGAACACCTCACTCAAACCAAACTTTCCAACCATAGCTCCAAGATTTAGTGGTCAAATCCTGCAAACCCTGAACCTTGATTTGATGATCTTAGATGCAACCAACTCACAATCTAATCCCTTATTGATCCCATTATGTAATCTTTTTAGAAAAATTTCAAACTTTTACAACAAACTTCCTGCTTCTTGTGACATACTTAATTAAAAAATACAACCTATATTCTAGGAATGTAAAGCCATATGAAAGATGTTTTTGCCTTATTGTTTACTTGTTTTTGGTGGTAATCCATTATAGGAATTGTGGATGGAAAACCTTTAATGGACTTGGTTGTTGACCCAATGGTATCCAATGTTTGAGCTATATTAATTTTGTGTGGGGTTTCTTTTTTGTTTTCTATTCACCCAAGGTTTAATTCTTAAACATTTCTCAGTTTTTGTGTGCATAAAGCCTTCAATTCACAATCCCTTCAATGTTTTTTAATGTTACCTTGGATGCCTATTACCAAACATAAAATTGCACATAAGTAAGCAACCATGTGTGTGATCCCAAATGTTCACATTTTAAAGTTGGCATTTTGGCCCCTTATTCCCGAACAATAAATTATCCAAAGGCATTCAAATTTTGAAAATTTTGAAAATAAAAGAGTTTTGGCCAAACATTTGGTCATGTGTGTCCATTTGAATAGAAACCAACTTAAATCAAAATGAACACCAACCCTAAAACGCACTAAATAGGCGTTCAGTCATAGGCAACCAATCAGTGATGGGCCGGTTTACCCTATGCATATGGAATAGGGTTGTCAAAAGGGATGTTCTTAAAGTCCCTCTTTGCATCCTTAACAACAATAATTTTTTTCATGTTTTCCTTTCACCAATAGTTAATATTTAGGAATAGGCAGGTTTGGACCTAAGTTTTTTCAACATGTGTGACATCCTTCCTAATGTCCCCCAAGAACCCTAATTGTACTTCTTGGTGTCCCTTGCATCACTAACATTCTTTGGATTTTTTCTTCATTATCCAATGCCTTGCAAAAAAAAACATTTTCATTTTTCAATGCTTGACATGTTTATCAATGCCACAACATGCTTCCCAATGCAAATCTAGCCGCTTGATATCCTTCCCATAATCCCTAATGCCCTTTGTCATGCCCCAATGTCCCCCGTTCCCCTTCATTGTTTTTCAAACATGGACAAAAAGTCCATCAAACCAAAAAAATCTTATTCAAACCTGATTTTTATTGTGGATCCCCGATTTTAGGATGTTGTGAAGGTTGTCATGTTATCTTGGCGCATCTTGCCCAATACATATATTGGAAACCCTAATATGGAAATATAGATGCACACCCAACATTTTGGTTTCAAATGTGAATTTTGATTTGAAAAATGGACAAATAACATATGCATTGACAAGTTACTTTTCATATGGAAATGTCATTAGAGCACATATCATGCATTACAAGGTACTCGTTAAACTCTATCAAAACTAACAAAGTTGCACTCATAAAACCACAAGTACAAATTTCCTCCTCTTCCAAATTTCAAGACATGAAAGACGAGACTTTTTCAAAATCACTCCCTTCAAATAAAACCCCAAACAAAAGAAAAACTAAACCCCCATTTACATTGAACTAGGTTACTCCAACAAATGACAACTATAAAAAAAAGTTTGATTTTTTTGGTGATAAATAATTGACACATAACCCAAAAATTTACTTTTCAATTACAATTTTTAATGTGATTTTTCCGTCCATAAAGGCATAAAAGAAATACAATTGGTCCAAATGCCTTATTTTATCAAAATTGTTTTTTGAAAATGAACAAATGCATTATTTGCAAAATGGGTAGTATTAATTAACATAGAAGATGACATATTGTTATCCCTTTTAATTTTCCTTGGAAGTTCAAACTATCTTATAATGGAAAAAATAAAACCAATCAATTATAATGTCACAATATTGTCTTGGGCAATTAAATTTAGTTGTAAAGTATTCTAAATTAGGGCTAGTACTAGCCCTAGTTTCTTGAATGAAAAAAACAAAATTTGAGAAGTCACGATGAAAACAATACACATGAAAAAACTAGGGGACCAAAATAGTGTTCTCACATAATCTTAATGCAAATTTCACTTTCAATTTTGGATTTGTTTTACATGTTGTTCATATCTATTTATTACTAAGGTATTTTATTTCTTTTATTTGTCATATTGAGATTTCCCAAACCAAGTCACCCACCACCGCATTATTAGTACTATTGGAAAGCCCTCAATGAATAAATAGGGTGCATTGAGGTGGTTTTAGACTTTAAACCTATGGTCCAAGAGTTATTGAATATTGAACAATTTCATCAATAAAATCAAAACAAAAAAATTCAAGGAAACTGAAGCTCACTTTCAAATCAGTTAATTTTTTTCAATAAAGATATAATTGTTTCATCCCAATTTTTTGGGTGTTTTTAAGTCACCCCAAATTGGGAACCAAAATCCTAAACTAAGGATCAACAAGTGTGTAACTTTAATTTAAATGTTTTTAAAGGACTTAATAGGTACCTTAATTGAAATATGAGATTATTGGTATATAGGAGTTGTATGACTATAACATTTGGGTCATTTAAGTTGTTTGTCTATTGTTAATTTCTAGGGTATGTGTTTTCTTATTACTTTTCAATTATCATAAAGGTTTGGTTTAGGGATTTGTTTTTGGTTGTTGATGTTTAGGATTTGGGTTTTAAGGGTTAATTTTTAGTTGGTCTTTTTAGGGTTTTGGATTTAAGGATTTGTTTTGTTTTGTTTTTTTGTTTTTTTTAAAAATTTAGATTTTAAGGACTACTTTTTAGTTGTTTTAGGGTTGGATTTTAGGAGTTATTATTATTTTTTAAGGTTTGGGTTTTATGAGTTAAATTTTTGTTTTTTCTTTTCAAGGTTTGGGTTTTAGGGGTTATTTTTTAGTTGGAAAACTTTTGGGTTTTGGTTTTAGATACCACTTCCTAATATGTAGGGGGTTAATGAAAATTTTTGGGTTGTGTTTGTGGTAAAATTATAAGATTTTAAGTGGGAAAATGGGTTGTTTTGGTATTTTTTTAGCACATGGAAAGGAACAAGTATGCAAAAGTAATCCTCAACATTGCATTTTAATTTTTTTTCAAATAAATGTAAAAAAATAGATTCAAAAAATATGTATCATTACAAAACCATCATGCACTCCATTGAGTTTATAATAAGTTCCATACCAAGTTTCAAAAAATTTAATGTAAGGAAAATATTTAATAAATAGGCTTTAAACTAACTAGGTAACATGTGCTAAAACTTATTTTTAACTCAAAGATTTGGCAAAATATGGCCTTAACTATGCAAAAGTTCAAAATAATTAATGCATTTTAGTTTGTCATCACCGTTAAGTTATCAAAAATCTAATTGAAGTCTTATTTTGATCTATTTGAAACCTATTTGGGACACCTATTTGCATTTACTTTCATATTTTAAGATCTATTTAAATGCATATTGACAACATAAAACATAATATTATTATGCTAAAATCAAAAAACATTTTCATATTGATTGTTTTAAACTAAACAATGTTTGGTTTTTTTTATTAAGATTTTTTACGGTTATTTTCACCAAAAAATAAGGATTGCATATTAGTTTACTTTGACATGTTTGCACATAAAAAGTCTATAAGATTTTAGGTGAGAAAATCACTTTTTAATAACTTTTTGGCAAGTGGATTCTTTAAGTTCCTCGTCTTCAAATTGAAAGTTTTAGTTCATCTTTAAACTTTAATGACAACTTGTTTGATGAAATGGAAATGAAAAATAACATTTGTTTTTGTTATGCATTAATTGTTATCAACTCTTTTGAATGTTTTAATACTAAAAAATGGAAGAGTGTGTTATGAACTCAATGGATCTTAAGTGGTGTGGTGTGTTCATGACATGTTGTGTATGATGCAAAGAACTTTAAAATTGTTCAAGACCTTAATCAATTTATTTTCCATTTATTTGAAAAATTCATATTTATAGAAAACACCAAATGAAAGGTTAGAAAATTACCTTTCCACCTTGTGGTAATGTTAGGAAAAATAATAATACAAGGGAAAATACAACTACAATTTTATCAATCTACTAAAACTACTCAGAAAATAAAATAAATAAATTCTATATTCAAGGAGTAATTTCAAATTCCAAAGGATAATAGTTCTACTTTGTATTTGAATTACCTCCAAACTTCATAGACTATTATCATCTTAAGGGATTAAGGGAAATCAAATTTAAAAAATAAAGGGCAAAGGAAATTAATTGCAAGGACAATATTTTCCCTTATGATAGAATTATCACCTAAGGTTAATCACACCCAATTTCAACCTTAAGAAATAGATAATTAAATAAATAATATTTTCTCAATACCTATTGTTGTTTATCATCTTGTTTCCATTAATTCTAATAACAATAAATTATCTCTTACTTTTCAACTAGTATTATTTGTAAAGTCTTATTTTCTCACTTGCACACAAATGTCATAGAAAGGTCACAGACCTTTCCTTAAATCCCCATCTCCCCCACTTGTGGTCCCCATAACCATGAACAATACAACATTTACAAGTGAGGTTCACAATCTAATTGGGTGTCAAGGACAAAACAAAAATATAATTTAAAATAATTATATAGATTTGAGAATGAATAAATATTAAATGATTTACTATTTGAACATGGCATGATGCAAGTTAATTATGAGATGGATTAAAAGTATAAGGGCTACAACTTGCATTAATGAAATTGAAAGGTTATGCCTTTTGAACTTTTACTTATATTATTCAATGAAAATTTTAAAATTTTCATTGAATTTTTATAAAATTCCATCAATAAAACCTTAGATATAAGCTTCTACTATATAACTTATAAAATTTTCCATCAATCACATTTTTCAAAAAAACATTGTCAATTATTATTCTAAATTTTTTTTTGCCAACTCCATTTTCCTTCAAAAACTTCAAATTACATGTTTTAAAAACTTCTATCAATGAATTTTTCGCTGATTTTACATTTAAAAAAATTTTAAACATATTCTTCAAGGATATTTTTGAAAACTTTTAAAAACTTCTACACACATTCATGAACAATCTTTTTTAAAAAATTACACTTCCTTTAGTGACATGTTTAATGTGTAGTAAAATTGGTTTTTGAATTTGTCATTGGCAAGTTGACAATTTGGGTATTGCTCTTAAGATGTGTTATATATAACATTTCATATTATGCTTGGAATTAATTTAGTGGTTTGTTTTTTTTGCCCTGGCTATAAACTACAAAATGTTGATTCTAAATAACTATCATGGTGTTCAAATGCAAAAATTTAACCATTTAATGTAGACATTTTTGTGTAAATGTTATTTTTACCTTGCTTTTGATTTTTCATCTTCAATGCCACCTCTTTTTTTTCAATTTCACATTTTCTTATAAATTCCTTTAGGAGTTTGTTGGATCCAACCATTTCTACACAAGATCATGAACAAATATGAATTAATCATCAAAACATTTGAAATTGTCACATTGTCACACCTCAAAAAGCTCATTGTAATCTAATTTGGTTCAAAATGTCATGTTGTCATGATCCCAAAGAATTCAATAGATTTCAATTTGATTTAAAATGTAAAGTAAATTGATAAATGGGCTTAAAGGTTGTTACAAATAAGAAAGAGACGTAATAACACCAATTTGAAATTGAAAAATGTCAAATGGGCCCAAAATAAGTCTCAAGGTTGTTATAACTACAAGAGACCTTTTATACACATGGATATAAGTTCAAAAAATGTTAAATAAACCCAAAGTCAATTTAGGTTTTAAGGTTGGTTTAAGTACAAAGTGCTTGCATGCACATCAATTTGAGTGAAATATGTACATAGCAAACCTTAAATACATGTCATATTATTACAGGTACAAAAGACCTTCAACACAATTCACTTTGAATTTTCAAAATGTCAAACAAAGCATAAACCCATATGAAGGTTATTATCAAAACAAAGGAGGTTGAATAGAATTCAATTTGAGTTTTCAAACCGTTGAACATATTTTAAATACATATCAAGATTGTTGTATGTAGAAAAGAAGTTGAGGATAATTCAATTTGAATTCTCAAAATGTGAAACACACCCTAAATAGAGATCAAGGTTGTTGTAGGTACAATAGAAGTTCACTTGGGCTTGAAAAGAGGTTCAAGAATTGTATACACCATGCCTTTTAGATTAGGTAGACAAGAACACACACAAACCTCATTTTGAAGCTCTTGGGGCTTTGTCCTTTTCAACCTCCTTCAAGTACTCCTTTTGCAACTCACCCACAAGGCCTTGGTAGTCCTAGCTTTCATAATTTTTATACCAAAGATGGGGGAGATATTGAATTTTCAGTAATTTCCATCACTGGATTCATTTTTCATTTTTCATTTTTAAAATCACAATTGGGCTCTATGGTCGGCACCATGTTCAGATCTGGAACAGTTATATAATTCTGTTCACACTTGGGCCAACAGCACAAGCCACACTAGTTCTTCATTAAATCAGAATAAGACTCTGCAAATATTTTGAACTTATACCCAGTTTCCTTTAAAAAGTGCCCAATTTCACTCAATTTACAGCTAAACTCAAATCCAGTATGAAACAGAGATTAGAGAATCAAACTAGGGGCTGAAAGACAGGGTGACCTTATCAATAACTCTAAAGTCTCATGCTTTACACTCGGGCCATGCCATTTGCCCTTTACTCCTGCTGGCCCTTTGAAGTTAGGTCAGAGGTTTAGATACGAATCTCAGCAAGAGATAAAGCTTGCATTACCCAACATAGCCCAGGCATTGAACGATAGAATTGTGCTAGAAAACCAAAACCCATAGGGCAAAAAGTGATGAGAACAAATTGGAGCCATTTGTGTGGATGCAATGTCCTACTGCAGCTGCCCTGAGATAGTAGGAGGCGACACAAACTGGCATTCAACCTGAAATGGATGGTAAGAGCAAAATCTTTCTAGATCCTGAGTGACTCATAGACCTCCAACTCTGGGTTTGGCCTCCTGTAGAAAGGAGTCTAGAAATGTAATGCCTTTTTTCAAGAGCTTAATACCTTCCTTAAAATGGCATCCCTGACCCAGTGTAGAGCCAGTCAGTTTGCTGATACTAAGAACAGCAGCCTGTCCACCTCTGACAACCCACCTCTTGGATTAAGATCACTAAACACCTCTAAAAGCTTGCATAACTCATGTTCCAGATATCAACCTAATTTGGTGCACAAGACATACTTATCCTGTTTTTCCTCATCCTGCTGAATCAAGACTCCTAGTAAACAAAGTACAAAATTCTTTCTATCAACCTCAATAGCTTCCTTCACATCATCTCCCATTTCACTTCTGCTGCACTCTCCTGTGGCAGGCTTCTATAATTTCTGGCTTTGTGCAGATTGACTGTCACATGTGATTAGTAACTTCTGTGCAGAAAACAAGCTTGTTCATTTGTCTTGAAACTGACCTTCAGCATAGGTGACAACTTGTTGGGTCTAGAAGTTAAGGGAAGAGTCAACACAGGGTTCAAACAGTCTGCTGAGAAACTTCACTGTGATCTGAAGGCACCACTTGTTTCAGCAGGCTCAAGGTCTCATCATCGGCAAAGACGTTATCCAATTGCATCCGTTGCAAAAACCCACTGGCAGGCACACCACCCACAATATAAGCCTTCAAGAGCATATTGAATTGCTGGGTACCCACCTTTGGATACAACTTTCTCAGGACTTGGAAGTGCTCCTCGGCACGTACAACATCACCCTTTTGGGCACAAGCTTCAAGAACTGCAAGCATGGTCTCTAGCCATAGTTTTGTTCGATCATCAGTAGTAGATTCTGCTTTTGCTTGTGCCACAGTCTCAAGTGCTTTGTCTAGTTGCATGTTCTTCAAGTACCCACTGACCAAATGATGGAAAGTGATAGCATTCCTTTTCCGCCCTATTTTCCCCATTTCTCCTATCACTGTCTCTGCTTTTTCCATCAGCCCTTGTCTAGTGTAAACACTCAGCATTGCATTGTACTGGTGTGCTAAAACTATCCCCTTTTCATGTATAAGCGCTTTGTAAATCTCCTCAGCCCTCTCAACCTTTCCAAGCTTCCCAAGAGCTTCAAGCATCACCACATATGTACTGGTTGAATTCCCTGGGAGGCTTTTTGATTTTGCCCACACCCTTTCCACTGCCTTGTAGTCCCCCAGAGTCCCATATTGCGCAATGAGGATATCATATGCAGCACGTCTTCGGATAACATTGCCCTGTTCCATCTCCTGGAGGAAAACTTTTGCCTTTGAAGGATCACCAGATTTGACATAGGTGCTTGCAAGAATGCCATATGTTGCTGCATCAGGCCTCACAACCTCATCAGCCTTCAATTCCTGAAAGAGTTGTTCCATTCCAACAATATCTCCAGTCTGTGCCTTCCAATCCATTAAGATGTTGTACGTATAAATATCACGAGCAACCCCTAATGCCGTCATTTCCTCCAACAATTTGGGTATTTTCTCTGTCACACGTTTGCGCTTGTAAAGCAACAACATTTGATTGAAAGCTAAGGAATGGGTAAGTAGGCCAGATGCTTTGAGCTCTGCAAAGAGTGCTTCAGCTTTCTCAGACTTTAAATAGCCTACATACCCTCTCAAGAGGGCATGGTAAGTTTGCTGTGTCTTAAACTCAGGAGGAGAGGTTCTGAACAAAGATTCAGCCTCATTGAACTGTCCCATCTTGGCCTTCAGCTCAATTCGAACAACATGGTCCATCTCTCCCCACTCTATTCCTTCTTTGTCAACCATCCAGTCAGATATCTGCACCATAACCAGAAAAGAAATGAGGATAGAACCAATCGATTGCCTGGAAAGAGGTTAAATGCCTGCCACCCTGAAGTAAAATCTGTGTGGCCCAATTGATATGGGAAAAAAATCCACTCACCTCCAGTGCTTGTCTGTAGCGATGCATCTTTCTGAGTCTACTCATTGTGTTAATTAGGCCACGCTTATCAAGACCATGGCCTTCTGCCATCCACTTTGTTACAAGAGGAATGATTGACTTCTTAGGTCCCAACTTGGCCTTCTGGAATTTCCACCATAAACTTTGTTGGCTTTCATCCAGAGATCGTTGTTGTTGCAAACTTACACCACCAAGTTCTTTCCCAAATTCACCTTCCTGCTCACCAATTGCCTCAGATGCACCCTCCTGAAAATCATGTATATCATCAAGTTCATGCTTCCCCAATGAAGCTTCTTCTTCCTCAAGAGAAGATTCAGCTGGCAGGACTTCCTCAAACTTCATCTCCTCCACAGCTTTCTCAGCAAGGAGTTGTGATGACGATGAAAGAGCTCGAGTAAAACTTCTGCTGCTGAGTACTTGCAAGCCATGGTAAGAGGAGCCCACGTGAATTCTCCTTGATCTCATTAGAAAATCATCTTTTGTTTGTGATGAAGTTCTGGTTTGCTCACATTCAACAGTTTTCTCCACAGGTTCTGGGCTTCTCTTGTGTTGGGGAATCATCAAGCTGTCACTTCCAGCAACTGTTACTGCTGCAATTACTCGTTGGAGCTGATAATAACAAGAAGGAACCCCTGAAGCACTTGAAGAAGAAATATCTTCTTCAGCCACCACATTCTTGGTTTCTTGTAAAGCCCAACAGTCTTTCCAACCTATCACTGACCTGAGAACACAAACAAAAAATCATCACCATTCAGTATCACCTGGTAAAAGAAAGACAGAATGTGAAATGGCTGGACAACAACCTCCTCATACATATACCTACAACATTTCCAACAAAATACCAAAAGCCTAGTGGCAATCAGTCCATCAAAAAGTGCACAGCAAAGAGAGGAAAAACGTGGGAATGATGAGTTTGAAACAATTGTCTTTCCATTGGCATTGGCCCCTGCCGCAACCACTGAACCAGAATGGCTGCCTGAGCCATTATCATGCAACAAAATCCATGAGACCCATGGTGGTGATTAGGGTTTTAAGCACACGACACAAGGTGCTTCTCCTTCTTCATATACCCTAAACCCTAGACTCCTAATACCTAGTCTCTGGAACTCGGAAACCAATACACCTCGGCACCTCGGCCCTTGTACCATGAAACATGAAGTAGCAAAACCCTTGGTTCATGGTACATGGACCGAGGTGTAGTGGTTCCGAGTTCCAGAGACTAGGCATTGAGAGTCTAAGGCTAGGGTTTAGGGGATAAGAAGAAGAAGAAAAGGAAACGAAATGATTTTCTAACCTTTGTAATTGAGTTCCAGAGACTAGGTATTGGGAATGTAGGGTTAGGGTTTAGGGGATAAGAAGATGGAGGAGGAGGACGGAACGACAGGATTTTCTAACCTTTGTGACCGAGCCACGCGAACTGCACTCCAAACTCTCGACATTTCCTTCGACGTTCTTCGATCTGAAAAATCCAGACAAACCCACATTAGACTAGCTAAAGTAGTTTCCAGCACAGCCACCCACACAGACAGATAGACAGACAGACAGACAAAGACACACACACACACGGAGACATGCAATCCTACAACCAGATCCCGCATGGAATCAAAAGCAGAAGTCAACAAGAAAGAGATTCCATTACGCACAGACTCCAGTTCATGTGAAGGCACGGCGGGCCTTGTGATGACTGGAATGAATCCCCGGAGAGAAGAGACGGCCCATCAATCTGCAGCATCAGCCATAGCGACGACAAAACCACCGATGATGGTAGTAGCTCGGTACTCTCTCGCAGCAGCGGCAGCGGCAGCGGCAAGAAGAGGCTGAAGAAGCGCGCTGGGTGTGTTCGGCCGCTGGCGGCTGCAAGATTCGAACGTCCGACCGCTCTTTGGCCAAAAGGAACACAATATCCCCCGGGTATTATTACTACCCGCATACAATAAACCGGACCCCATCCGGATATCAGGTATCGGATCAATCGCCAGGAGGCAATACTAAAATAATACCGTAGTACCTGAACAGATGGGGGCACATTAGTGCTAAATAATTAATGTATTTTTTTAATTTCAATTTTGGTGAATTATAATTCTTTTTTATTTTTTTGATTTTTTTTTAATTTTGAATTTTGGCATGAATGACAGGATATGAATAGTTTTTCATGAATCTATTTTGATTTATATTAATTATTTTTTTACATTTTTTGATTACATATGCTTTGCATGCTTTGTGTTTTTGGTTACTTCTCTTGATTCTTGTTTTGCCATTTTGCTAACCATTTCACTAATTTTTTTAAGGTAATTGGAAGGGATTTATTTCAACAAACTTTAGAAAGAAAACAAAAGGTTTGTGATGAAAGATGAGAACATGAAGTGAGTTTTCTTTAGTGATTTGTAACAATTTGGGAGGTGATTTAGAGACATTTTATAGCTATGATTCGATGGTCAAAATAGGTAGAGAAAAATTGCTCACAATAGTGTTCAAAAATCATATCTAATGAAGAGAGAGAGAGGTAGGTAGAATTGGAATGTGATGTGCAAGTTTTGAATGAACAACTTATTCATAAGAATCAACAACCAACAAGCCCCAAAAGTGTCTTGTTGGTAGACCAAGGAAAACCTTTGCAACTATATTATTATTCCCATATGAAATAAAGCAAAAAGGTCATGAGGCTAGGGATGGGAAGCACCAAAAGAAAGGTCCATCATCTGTTGAAGATGAGAAACAATCAAAGAAGAAAAGAGTTTACACAAATTAGTTCCAATTGTATTTTTGACCTCCCATTGCTATTGCAATCAAAAAACATGGTAATAACTCCAATGCATTACACTTTTTGAAAACAACATACAAGAAAACTAACCTGGCAAGTCCTTATGAAAAGTTGAGCAAGGCATGTTTGTTAGAATGGTTCATTACATCCAGTGAATTGAAACCAAACTACAAGGAAGCAGTGGAACTTGATAGAATAGTGAAACCCAACAAAGAAACTATTCATGCATTGGAGGAATACCTAGAATTATGTGAATTTTTCATTGCCATGTTGCAGGAAAATGAAACAAATTGGACAACCACTTTCAACTAGCATTGTGCAACACATCCTTAAGGGCATGATAAAATTTTCAACATTTGAAATTTTATGGGACAACCTTGGAGGATGTACATTCACACAAGGGTGAACATGTCAATTCATGAAAACAATATATCAATAGGTCTTTTCAAGTTGTCACAACAACAACAATTAAATTACCAACTAATTGGTACAAAGAAGGATGCAAGATAACATATTGAACAACCTACCTAATGAAGTCTTACAATATTCCAATAGCTTGTGTTGTAACTAATGACCAAATAGGTGTTCATCTCATCCCAATAGCATGAGAAACGACTTGGGAGAGTAAAGGAACAAAACATGTTCAAGTTTTAGGGGTGGAAGACAAAGGGCTGGTCATTTTGGTTGTATCGACTTTAGTTGCAAACAATGTTTTATTTCCCAATAAGATTGTGTTCACAAGTATAACACCTAAGTGCCTACCACCATCTATTGAAGGGGAGAACAAGTGCATGAGTTCAAGTTGGGAACTCACCTTTAGCGAAAACCATTGATGCACATTGGAGATAACAAAATAATATGTTCACAAGATTCTATTGCCATACTTGCACATTCAAATTATCCAATTAAAGTTGCAAGAAAACTAAAAGATGGTTTGGTTGTTAGATTGTTGGTCAATGCACAAAAGCCATGAGTTCCTAGATTGGATGAAATAAACACATCCAACCATTTTGGTGATATTCATTTTAGCAAATTGTACTAGTACTAGTTGATGTCATTATGCAACACTCGTTAAAGCATGCATTCAAATTATAATTCAGCTCTTGGACTAGTATAATCATTAAGCAACAAATTGGTGATGGACAAGACCCACATCTTGAAGCCACACATTTATGAATGGTTACATTGTGCATGGAGACAACTGCAAGGCACGGAGGAGATGATTGTGAAAGGTTGGAACAAGGCAAGGATTACTAGGGCATCCTAGAATGAATTTCAACTTACTACAATGGAAGCAAATGTGATTAGTTCATTGTTCAAAGTCACACCAAACATTGAAGACCATAAAGAAACATATTTTGATAATGATCCAAAACAATAAACAATCACAATCATGAAAGAATGTTTACAAGCAAATGTGATCACAACATCAACATCAAATGCAACAATAGGATGTTCAACTATTAATTACAAAACAAGATTAAAGCAATTAGTTAGAAAACAAAAAACTTTGGAATGAAATCTTATTTTCATTTGATTTTTGAAATAATACCATGGGCTATTTGGGCTAAGTTGGGTTTCCCGAGCAATCTCCATCACAATATGGATCTTCACATTTAGTTTTGATATCAAAATGTTGAAGTTGGACCCATGTGGACTTGAAAGATGTTACACAAGACCAAATTTATTGTGACAAACTTGATGAAAAGGAATGAATCTAGCTTGTAAATGAGAAAAACAACATAGAATTGGTAACATCTTCCATCTATAATAGGTTTAAAAGTTGTTAAACTATTGTTTCTTTGGATTGTTGCATGTCTAGTCTTGATGGGCAAGTTCCCAAATTTTTACACACCAAGGCAACCTAAACAAATGAATCACAAAATGCACAATGGATCTATGCACTTAGTAAGACCATTAGTGCATCACTATTGAACTATTAATGTTCAACTATGTTTTGACTATTGTGTAACAACTTATAACTTAATAAGAATACAAATTCATATATAATATTTTATAAAAAATTATTGTTTCAATAATTCGATTATTAAATATTAACTAAGCTTAATACATTTAAATATTATGAAATTATTAATTATATTACATATTTAATTATTAATTTGAATAAATAAGTCTAATTCATGTAATTAATTTAAATTTAATTAATTATTCTATTTATACTAAATATTATGGATGTATAGGAAAAATATTTACTCATCAAATAATAATCAAATAAATATTTATTTGAGTTGGAGAAATTTAATAAAGAATTAAAATAATGAATTAAGATAATTGCTATATCATCAATAATTACCAAATCATTAATTATCTAAATTCATTGAGATTTTAATTATCTGAATAAATACAATTAATTATAAATAATGTGTATATTATATTAAAGATTCAATTCATGTGCACATATGGATATGCCTATTGATACATTGATGTTTTCTACCCAAATTCATATTTAATTTTTGATTTTTAGTAATGAAATATTTGTCAATATTTTATTAAATATTAAATAATATGTAATCTATTAAATTATTATGAACGAATTACTTAAACTGAATAATTAACAATTAATATGAGATATAATATGAATTTAGATAATTAATCATTTGATAGTAAATTATTTCAAATCTAGTACGTAATTATCAAATATTTAATTAAAATATTTACTTTTGAAATAATTACTGAAGATAAATTAAAATAAATTATTTTGATAATTAATCATCTTAAATAAATTAATAAAATTAAATATTTACTTCAAATAAAATAAATCATTCAGATTGCAAATATGATTCACATATATAAGTATCAAATGATTACAAATTTAATTGTATGATTTATAGAATGAAAAACAAACAGAAAACATGTGGGAAAATCTTTCTATAGTTACATTCAATTTGCAATTAAAAAACAACTAATTTTTTTAACCCATATGCTTTGTTTTTTAATCCCATATCACAAACCATAAAGAAAGTGTTTTATCTTATGTTTTCACATTAAAATACATGTGTCATTTTGGGATGAGCTCAAAAAATCATAACCTTAAAAGAAAAACATAAAATTAAAAAAATAATTACATGACTATTTTTTAATTTATTTATATTTTATTTTCCTACCTACTTGCCTACCTATGTAAGTAAGTAGGTCCTATTTTTCTACCTACCTATGGAAGTAGATAGGTATGAAGGTCCTAAAACTTACCAACCTACTTATCTATGGATATGTTTTGATGTACTTATATATATATATATATATATATATATATATATATATATTTAATTAATATGCCATGTGGCAAATAAATTATTGTGCACATGT